>Ga0247608_10001082_pt1 | contig 39613 bp, 73 predicted proteins | sample 176DNAGHGlowgp2_FD_193490 | JGI IMG/M metagenome (GOLD analysis project Ga0247608, IMG submission 193490) | Sheep rumen microbial communities from Palmerston North, Manawatu-Wanganui, New Zealand - 1766 DNA GHGlow gp2 | ecosystem: Host-associated > Mammals > Digestive system > Stomach > Rumen ...
GATATAGATTTTGATAATATAGATTTATCTGATTTTCAAGAAGATGTAGATGAGATAAGAAATGATATTAAAAATATTAAAAATAATAAAAAACTAATGAGTGTCTTAAAGAAAAAAGAAAAAGACAAAGAAATAGAAAGAATATTAGCAACAAGTGGGAAATATATTACTTATGCAGAAAGATGCTATGTATTAGATTACATAACTAATTTACAAGCAAGAAATAAAAAAGCAATAGAATATATAAAAGAAAAAGATTGGTATTTACCTCTATGGGAATGCAAGGATAATCAACCACATAAAGATGATTTATTAAACATATTACAAGGAGAAGATAAAGATGAATAAATATGTAGAACTACCTAAAGAACACATAACATTTTATGGAGATACTGAAGAAGAAAAGAAAAAGAATGAAACAACATTTGATTTATCATTAGAGGTAGATAGATTATGGCAAGAAAATAAAAGACTAAAAGAAGAAAGAAACACATTATATAAATACACACCGGAAGAAGGATTTAAAAGAATTGAAACTAAAAGAAAAGGTTATGGTGATTAAATATGTTAAAGATTAAAGAATTATTAAAAAGTTTTATAGAAACACAAAATCAAATAAATGAAAGTTTAAAAGGATTACGAGAAGATTTAAAGCCAAAATTAGATGAAATTAAAATAACTGCTGATAAATTAAACACTTGTAGTTTTATAGTAGATAGATTAGATAATTGTATTGAAAGTAACGTTTATACTAAAGATGCAACAATAGAAGCAATAAATAAAGAATATGATTATAGAAAAGAATATGAAAGATGTTCAAAAGAAAATGATGATTTACTAAAAATGGTTGAAAAATATTGTAGATATGAAGATAAGTACGAAGTCTTAAAAATATTTGATGAAATAAACAAAAATTATGTAGTAGAAAAGGTAAGTGATGAAGAATGAATGAAACAAGAAAAATAAGTGGTATAAAAGTAGTTGTATCAAATGAAACATATAATAAATATAAAGGAACATTAGAAGAACAATTAGAAGAAAAAGATAAAGAAATAACAAGATTAAATAATATAATAGATGAATTAGAAGAATGTTTTGGTAAAAATTATTTTGATTTTAATGATAATAGATATGAAAAAATGAAAAAAATCTTTGAAAGAAGGTAAAAAATGACAATAAGAGAACAACTAGAGCAAGACAAAGTATTAGAACCTTATTATTATTTTATTCAACCATTTAGTGAGGAGGAGTTTATGGAAGATAAAAAGCAACAGCTTATTAAAAGACTTGGCGAGATCAAAGTTAAATTAGACTACCTAAAGTATCAGGAAAATGCTTTAAAGGTGGAATATGAAAATATTATATTAGAACTATGGGAAAATATACCTAGTGAGAATAAAAAACCAAATCAAAAGGCAATCTAGCAATTTGTCTTTTTTCTTTTTCTATGTTATACTTATACTGGTGGTACAAATAACCACACATTTTACCTCTATATTTTTAATATAGTTTTTGAGAATAGGAATTGTTTTTTATTTTTCATGTATCACCTCACCCCTTTTTATTCTTTTTCTACCTATTCTCTTTTTTGTTGCATTTTTTTTGCACCTATGTTATACTTAAACTAAAGAAAGTAGGGGTGCTTATGAATTTGCACATTGATCCGAGTTGGAAATTTAAACAAATTATTATTAATATTGAAAAAATAAAAGAGGATTTTTACGCACAACTATCCTCTTTTTCTTATTTCCATTTACACGAAAAAGTTTTATATCTTCGTGGCATAAAAGATCAAGTATATTCCTTAAACATTGAAAACTGGCAATCCAGCAAGATTTGGGAATACCTAAATGACAACATTGAACTAGCTGAACTAACAAAATACCTTTAAAAGTCATTTTTAAGCCATTATTAGCCATTTTAAATCATTTCTTGAATATTTATACCATTTCATATTTATTGGCTAAAATGAGCCTAATTAGACACTTTTAAAGTTATGTGTTATAATTTAATTGAATTTTAAAAGAAAAGTAGGTGATAATTGCGTGGCAAATAATCCTCAAAATTTAATACCAAACTCGGAACGAAACCCCGAAGAATTAAGAGAACAATGTCGTAGAGCTGGCATTGCTTCTGGAGAGGCTAGACGCAAAAAAGCCACAATGTTATCAGTGCTTGAAAAAGTATTAGATGAAGAAGACAAAGAAAGTGGCTTAACACACAGGGAACTTGCTACACTAGGACTTATCAAAGGTGCAGAACAAGGTATTGCAAAGAATTACGAAATATTACAAAACTTAATTGAACGAAAAGAAAAAAAAGATGAAGAAAACGACATTTATGTTGTTATACCTGCAAAAGACATAGCAAGTCAGTTTAGTGATATTAACCGAGCAATAGACGATCGAGAATATCGTGAATATTATTTAGAAGGTGGGCGTGGTTCAACCAAGTCATCTTTCATAAGTGAGAAGATAATCGAGTTGTTAGAAAACAATCCTCGCATGTGTGCTGTTGTCTTACGTAAAGTCAAAGACACATTAAAGGATTCAGTATTCGCACAGCTTGAATGGGCGATAGATACATTAAGCGAAACATATCCAGGTTTAAAAGATAGATACAAACTTACGAAATCACCACTTGAAATAACTAACACAAAGACAGGGCAAGTTATTTATTTTAGAGGTGCAGATGATTATGGTAAGATTAAATCATTAAAACCTCCTAAAGATATGTACATAGGTATAACTTGGTACGAAGAATTTGACCAGTTTGCTGGAATGATGGAAGTTCGTAAAATCAACCAATCACTTATTCGTGGTGGTGATGATTTTATTCAGTTCTATTCATACAACACTCCAGCAAGTAGTCAACACTTCGTAAACATTGAGAAGATAATACCAAAGGACAGTAGGCTAGTTCATTTAAGCGATTATAGGACAGTGCCAAAGAAATGGCTAGGTCAAGCGTTTATTGATGAAGCTGATTATTTAAAAGAAGTAAATGAAAAATTATATCGCAACGAATATTTAGGAGAAATGACAGGTGTCGGTGGTAATGTATTCGAAAATGTAGAGCTTCGTGAAATAACTGATGAAGAAATTGATTCATTTGATTACATTTATCAAGGAATTGACTTTGGTTGGTTTCCTGATCCACTAGCATGGACTAAATGTTGTTATAATCCATCACAAAGAACTCTATACATCTTTGACGAGTTTGTAGTAAACAAAATGAGCAACGCTGATGTGTGGCAACATTTAAAAGATGAGAAAGGAGTGACTGAAAACGACCTAATAATAGCAGATAGTGCCGAGCCAAAATCAATCGGCGATTTCAAAGCCTATGGCTCATTAATGAAAGGTGCTGAAAAAGGGCCAGGAAGCGTGGAATATTCTATGAAATGGCTAAGTTCACTTGCTAAGATAGTAATAGACCAGCGAAGATGCCCAGTATCAGCACAAGAGTTCTCAACTTATGAGTTCCAACAAGATAAAGATGGAAATTATATTAGTGGTTATGTAGATGCAGATAACCATTGTATCGATTCAATTAGATATGCGTTAAATAATATTTGGAAGAAGAAAGGACAATAATAAAATGTTTAAAAGTATAATTCAATATATCTTAAATAATGTTTTTAAGATTAAAACACAAACAACAAGCAAAGAAATAGATGACAACAGCAAGTATGCTCAATTATACGAGAGCATAGACGATATTAACTTTGGGGCTATATTTAGCAACAAGTTAGCAAATTACACAATTAGTGATAGCAACATGAATATTGAAGGCGACAATGCAAGAGTTGACTTGCTTAATAAGACAGGACAAAGTCTATGGAAAAAGATTAAAAAACCTGTATCAATGGCTTTCGGTTATGGCGGAATTATAATTGTGCCTTATGTAAAAGGTGGAAAGATATACTACAACCTAGTTCCACAAAACAGACTTACAATAGATGAAACTGATGGGGAACTAATAACAGGTGCAACTGTATTAGCTGAAAAGAAAGTAATTAGTGGAACAATAAGCGAAACAACTTACTTGCGTTGGACTAATTATAAAGTAGAAAATGGCAATTTAACTATTACACAACAATTTAGTGATGACAAAGGAAACAAAATACCTATACCAGAGTTTTGGAAAGATATACAAGAAGTTCGTACAATAACAAATGTTGATAGAGTTTTATTTGGTTATATCAAATCGCCAATTAATAATCGTAGAGCAAATGACAAATATGGTGTGCCAATTACTTATGGTTGTGATGCTACTATATTAGAAATAAAAGAAACAATGAAACAACTTATAAGAGAATATGAACTTAAAGAATGTTTTGTTGGTGTAGATTATACAATGTTTAAAACAGATAAAAAAGGTAATATAAATACATTACCATCAGATGGTTTATATAGAACATTTAACTTTGATGATAATGATAATAAATTTAATGTATATGATCCAGCGTATAGAGATTATACAACTAGATTACAAGAACTATACAAACGCCTAGAACACGAAATAGGCACTTCTTATGGTATATTAAGTGAAGTTGATAGCCAACAAGCAACAGCTACTGAAATTAAACGTAGTATGTATGATACATTTACAATTTGTGATGATATGCGTAGTAACATTGAAAAAGGTATGGAAGATTTCTTCTATGCTTGTAATGTATTAGCAAACGCTTATAACTTATCACCACAAGGAGAATATGAAGTTAACTTTGACTGGTCTTATTCACTACTTGAAGATACACAAACAGAATGGTCACAATTAACATACGCACAAAACAAAGGTGTTGTTAGCAAAGTTGAATTAAGACAATGGCTTAAACCTGATGAAACACTTGAAGAAAGTGAGAAAGCTATTAAAGAAATAGAAGAACAAGAGCCAAATGTAGATGATTTACTAGGAACTAGAAATGAAGAATAGGTGAATAGTATGCAAAAATTCAAAGTTTATTTTTGGAAACACTTGCCTAAAGGATACTTCAAAGAAATAAAAAATAATCATAAAAACAGATTAAAAGATTATATGAATGTATATATTTGCGATAATTATGAAGAAATGTATGATTTAACAGATAAATTAGAAAAAAGCAAAGTAGAAAGAGATTATGGTGCTAGAACATGGTGTTATAGTAGAAATTTTTATGAAGTGGATACAAACAAATATATAAAAACATCTCCATTATGTGGTCATATAGTATTTAATAAAGAATATTTTTATATGGATAGTATAACTCACGAAGTAGGTCATGCAGTAATAGGCTATTTTAATAGAAAACTTAAAGATTGTCAGAATATTTTTACTAAAGTTGATGAATTGGGTAATCTACTTGAAGAAGAAGTATCTGACGATGTAGATTTAGAAGAATTATTCTGTTATATGATAGGTAATATGGCTGACCAAATAGTATCAAAAGCAGAATAGGAGGTAATCCTATATGATAAGTGAAGAACAAATAGAATTATTAGTTGAAAGACTTGTAAATAGAATAGAAGAAGCAAATACCTATTTTCTAATGAAAATGGGTTCTTCTATTAAGAAAATAAGAGAATTGACACCAAGCCAAGCACAACAACTTGTGAATATCTTGAAATATGGTGGCGATTATGAAGATATTATAAGAGAAATTTCTAAATATACTAATTTGAATATTAGTGAAGTAGATGAGATATTTTCTAATTATGCAAAAAAAGACCAGCTGTTCTACGAAAAGTTCTACAAGTATAGAAATATACCTTTTGTAGAATATGAGCAAAATGAGGCATTAAAAAGGCAAACAGAGGCACTTGCGAACATAGTTAAGAACGAAATGTATAATTTCACTCGTGCAAATGTGCTAGGTTATACTATTCGTGATATAAATGGTCGAGTTCAATTTATGGGATTAAGGGAAACTTATAATCGAGTATTAGATGAAGCATTGATAAACGTAGGAACTGGTAAAGAAACGTTCGACAGTGCTATGACTAGAATACTTAAAGATATAGGTGGTTCTGGTTTAAAGACTATTGAATATGCTAGTGGGCGTTCAATGAGATTAGATTCAGCAGTTCGTATGAATTTAAAATCTAGGTTAAGAGAATTACACAATGAAAATCAAAAAATATTAGGTGCTGAATTTGATAGTGATGGGTATGAAATAAGCGTTCATAGTAATCCAGCAATAGACCACGAGCAAGTCCAAGGTAGACAATTCTCACTAGCTGAATATGATAGATTAAACAGTGGACTTGAAGCAAAAGACTATAAAGGCAATATTTATACATTGGATCATGATGGCAAAAATGGTTATCGTCCAATTAGTGAAATGAATTGCTACCACTACATATTTAGCATTGTATTAGGTGCTAGTGAACCTGAATATAGTGATAAGCAATTAAAAGAAATAATTGATAGTAATAACAAAGGCTTTGAATTTGAAGGTAAGCATTTCAGCAATTACGAGGGAACGCAACTTCAACGTTCTATCGAAAGAGCCATTAGAGAACAAAAAGACACTCAAATACTAGCCAAAGCAAGTGGCAACAATGAATTAGTAGGTGAAGCACAACAAAAGATTACACAACTAACACACAAATACAATGAATTGTCTAAAATATCAGGATTACCTACTAAAGCGCAGAGATTAAGAATATCAGGCTACAAAAGAGTTGCCAAAAGCAAATTAAAGTGATATAATTAAATTACAAGGTTTAGAAACTTTCGAAGCCTAAACCGTGTTGCTCTTGTGAGCAGCATTGAGTAGATATAATCGGTACATTGATAACCTCACGAACTCGAGATTAGTGAATAATGTCTTAAGTAAAGAAGTTTTAGTACACAACTTCTAGTGTGGGAAACGATTTAAGACCAAAGGAAACGATTATCAAGGGTATCCTTGAACCAATGTCTATATCTATTCAATGGTGCTTATAATAGGCACTAACTTCTTTTTGTTCTTATGTATGCAAGAATATTTTGAAGTAAACTGGGCAAGCACTATCTTTTTTGTTGATAGTGTACTGATGATATATAAAAATAGAACACTAGACAGGAATAGTCTTGAAATAGAGATGAAAAAATATTCCTTGTTGCTATAAGTTAGGTTGTTCCAACATATCATTAGTACAGTATCTATAATTAGATATAAGCAGAACATAGAAATATGTTCTTTTTTTGTTGACTATTATATAATTATATGATAATATGATTATAAGAGAGGAGTGATTAGTACGAGATTATGGCATTATAAATTGATTCCAGTGTTGCCTGATAAAATGCTTGTAGCTGAATGGCGTGAGTGTATTGCAATTAAAAGACAATGGGAAAAAGGAACATTAAAACATAGGCTGGTTAGTTATGTTATGAATTATGAAACAACTTATTTTTTAAGATATGTTGATATGGTATTACGAGAAATGGATAAAAGAAATATAAAATGGCAAAAAAAATATTATGATGAAATATTTGATTATTGCTATAAAGTTGTAACATATACAGATGATTTAGATTGCCGTTTGTTATATAAAGAACACAACGACAGATACCTAAAACAATGCTATTATAACTTACAAGAAAAATATGATCGTGGAATTATTACAAAAGAAGAATGGGAAAAGATAGATGAATACTATACAAGAGAAGTTATGGGTTATGGAAATTAATAGGAAAAGAGGTGTGAATGATGAAAGATACTATAACAGTTATACAATTATTAAATGATATTGCTAATCATAGACGAGTTCCAAAGCATATTGAGTGGAAAGACAACACATATACTTTTTATTTAACAGAATATTGTAATGATGATGATAACATAATTAATGATAGCTTTTTCTATACTTTAAGCAATTATTCATTAAATAGTGAAATAACTATAATTGGTGATGAATATGTATCAAGTGTGGAATAATTAAAATAGATTTATTTAAGGAGGAAATATGAAAAAAATATATAACAATGAAGATTTAGAACAATATAGAAAAATAGATGGTTCTTTAAATGATGAAGGAAGTAGAATATTTTGTGAAAGAGTTAAAGACTATTTAGATAAAAAGGAAGTGGAGTAAATGAATGATACATTAATTAATGCTTATCAAAATGAATTAGCATTTATGAAACAAGAAAGAAATAAATGGAAAGAAAGAACTAAAAAAGCAGTAAAAGAAAGAAACAATTTACAATCCAAAATAGACAAGGCTATTAAATATATAAAAAATAATACATGGGAAGATGAATATGGTGGAGATATAATAGAAGATTATGACCATAAATTATTAGATATTTTAAAGGAGGATAAATAATGCCAAAACTAGCAAAGAATATGTGGACTAATTCCAAAGGTGAGCGAAAGCTGAATTGTTATGTATGCAACATACCAAAAGAAATAGTAAACAAAACTGATCTAGCAGACAAGGAAATTAAAATAACTTCAAAAGACAACAAGATCATAATTGAAAGGGTTTAATTATGAGTTTAGAAGAAGAAAATAAATTATTAAAACAAACACTTGCCAAGATAGTACATATATTAAAAGAATCTAATGTATATCCATCAACTGATTGTAGATTATTTTTAGAAGATGGTGTAAAAGTTGTAAAGATTATAAGGCAATGCAAAAAACAATTGAAAGAAGAATAGGCAATTTGTCAATTTGGTAAAGTGGTGTTATAATTTAATCTAGTAAGAGTATTAGGGAGGAATTATGACACAAACAATAATTAGTACAGCAATCACATTTATAATTAGTAGTATTTTAGGTTATTGTGTGAGTGTTATAAAACAATATAAGAAAAAAGTTGAAGATAAAACTGAAAATGAAAAGTTACAAAATATTGCATTACAAACATTATTAAAAAGTCAATTAACTAATACATATTTTGTATATCAAGAATTAGGTGAAATTCCAGATTATGTGTATCAAAACTTTTTGGATATATTACAAGTATATGAAGCACTTGGAGGAAATTCATATATTCATACAATTGCACATAAAATGGAAAGTTGGAAGATTACTAAAACTGACATATTAAAATAAAGGGGGATTAATATGAAGAAGAATGAAATTGTAAACATTCCATTTGTAGCACATGAAAGTTCTATGAATAGAATGGAACGAGCAAACAAAAGACTTGGTATTATTGCTATCATTGAATTAATTGTAATACTTGCAATGTTTGTAGGTATAATGATATATTTCTATTTGCCAACTGAAATTGAAGAAACAACAACAAGCCAAGATGTTAGTGAAATAGACAATAGTGAAATTCATCAAACAATAGAGGAATAATATGGCAAAGGCAAGTCAAAAGAAGACTACTAAAAGAATAGTTAGAAATCATAGAAGAACTAAAAGAAGAAAATAATGGCTCAAGCTAGACCTAATATTACTGATGAATTAAAATCACTACCAAATGACAAATGGGAATACATTATTGATAATTACATTAAGAATGAGATAGATAGACAAATTGCCAAAATGTACTATCTTGATGGAATACCTCAAGCTGATATAGGTGCAGAAGTAGGCTATTCAAGAAGTGCTATTAAAAAGAAATTACCTAAAATATTGAATATAATTGAAAAGTACCAAAAAGTAACCATAGACTAACCACAAGGTTAGTTTTTTTGTGGTTAAATTTAGTTAGAAGGAGGAATAATAGATGGAAAAATTACAAGAAGGCAGTGAGCCAATTGTTAGTCCAAAAAGACAATATCTATTTGCACTCCTTCTTTTTATTTAAAAGGAGATGAATTTATGTATAATAGTCCATTTAATATTTATAGTCCACAAGCAAGTTTAGACAGAATAAATGCACAAATAAATGAACTAGAAAAAGCAAAAGCACAGTATCAACAACAACCAGTACAACAACCTATAACTCAAAACTTTCAATTAGCACCTACTAATCATGATGCTATAAGATATGCTGATTCATTAGAAGAAGTACAAAGAAATGTAGTAATAGGTGATACACCATATTTTAGTAAAGATATGAGTGTTGTATGGGTTAAAGATACAAGAGGTAATATAAGAACTTATGAATTAACGGAAATAGTACCAAAAGATGCAAAAGATATGCAAATAGAAATGTTAAAAGCAGAAATTGACGAATTAAAGAAAGGAATGGTAACAAATGAACAACCTAATACAAATGTTATTCAATCAGAAAATGCAATCGATACCACAGGGAATGATGAAACAAATGGAACAACAATTGAAAATGAGAAATCCTCAAGCATACAAAAAATATCAACAAGCAAGAAAGGAAAATAGAAACCCTAACGAATTTTTAAATGAAGTTGTAGGTAGTTTTAGCCCAGATCAAAAACAACAATGGGACAACATGATGAGTCAAATTAATGGTATCAAGACACAATGATGTCTTTGATATAAAATATTAAGAAAGGAGAATACAAATGAATGGAAATTCAGGAATAGTACCTACTGTGGATTTGGCTACTAACAATTCTTACCCAGTTTACCCAGTAATGAGTGGCTTTGGTGGAAATGGTGGCTTTGGTGGTTATGGTGCAGATTGGATTTGGGTAATCGTTATTCTTGCCTTATTTGGAGGTTGGGGAAATAACGGAAATAATGGTGGATTCTTTGGTGGTCGTGGATTTGATGATGGATATGCTTGGCTTTCAAATGGTCAAAAAGAAATCATGCAAAACACAAACAATGGATTTGATACATTACATTTATCTAACCAATTAGAAGGCAATAGAGATGCAATAAATGGTTTATCTAATCAGTTATGTAATAGTACATCAGACATCACATCAGCAGTAAATAATGGTTTTTATAACCTTAATACTTCATTCTTAAACTGTTGCTGTGAAAACAAACTAGGTATTGCTGACTTAAAATATACTGTTGCAACTGAAAATTGTGCTGATAGACAAGCATTAAATGAAGGTGTAAGAGATATTATTGCAAATCAAACAGCTAATACACAATCAGTTCTTGATAAATTATGTCAATTAGAATTAGATAGTAAGAATGATAAGATAGTTGACTTACAAAGAGAAGTTCTTATGAAAGACTTACAAGCAAGTCAAGTAGCACAAAATTCATTTATAGCACAAGGTTTTGCTAATGAAGTTGACCAATTATATAATAGATTAGCAAATTGTCCAGTACCAAGTACACCAGTTTATGGTAGAACACCTATATTCACTTGTCCACAAAACAACGGTTGTGGATGTGGATTTAACACAACAAGTCAATTTATTTAATAGCATGAGTTGAATACAACTTGCTCGAATACGAGAACTTGCTAACAGGTACCGACACAAATGTCGGTAGCATAGAGAATAGGCACAGTTCTATTCTCTTTTATTTATGAAAGGAGAGATAATATGATAGAAACAATTATAAATGAACCATTAGTATTGCCAAGCAATGCAAGTCCAGTAACTTTTGATGAAACAACTGTTAGAACTAGATGTGCTTCTTGCTGTGGATGGTTAGATTATTCAAACGGAAATCCTAACTTTAAAATATTTGGAAATGGTTATACAGGCTATTATGATGTAGAATTTAGTGCTTCTGTAAGTACAGCAACAGCAGGAGTTGTAGCAATAGGTTTATTCCAAGATGGAGTATTAATACCTGACACTGTTAGAGCTGTAACAATTGATGCATCTGATGATTACGAAACAATATCATTTGATAAAAAATTAAGAGTATGCCCTAGAGGAACAACTAATATATCTGTTCAAAGCGTTCCAAGTGTACCAACACCAACTGATCCGACAACACCAATATCAACTACACAGGCAATTATAACTAATGCTACATTTAGTATATCTAGGATTTAATGAGAAATAATTTAGATATGACATCACTAATCTTGCAAATATATAGTGTTATTTTATTATTGCAAGACTATAACAATACAGATTTGATGCAAGAGTTACAAAAGCAAGATAATGAATATTTTGAAAAGATAATAGAACAAAATAAAGAAATAATAACTCTTTTAAGAAAGGAGGATAACAATGCACAAGAAGTTAGAAGAAAAGACTAAAGAAAGTATAGAAAAGATACTAGAGGAAGGTATAACTACCAATAACCTAGAGCATCTTTATAAACTAACTAAAATCAATCATATAGCAAAGGAGGATGAAGATATGAATTATGGTGCAAGAAGACCAGGATATGACAGCTACGGAAGATATGGCGAATATGGAAACTATGGAGAATATGGTAGAGATAACTATGGCCGTAGAGGTTATGATATGAAATATCGTGGTGAAGAAGAAATGGATAGAATGGCTGGAGAATATGGAAGATATATGGATAGCCGTGAAAGATATGGTGCAGGAGAAGAAACAGACAAGAGTTTCCATTATATGGTAAAAGCATTAGAAGATTTCATTAAAGTATTACATGAAGAAGCTAATACACAACAACAAAAGCAAATGCTTAATGAAACATTACAAAGAAGTATGAGATAATGTATAAATTTTACAATGCAAATGCACTAAACAAATACGAAGATGACTGTGTTATAAGAGCTATCAGTTGTGCAACGAATAAATCATGGGACTATGTGTATGACTATTTAAGTGATATAGCACAATATGAAGGAACATTACTTGATAAAAGAGATTTTGTAAGAAATTATCTTGATAGAACTTATCAACACTTATATGGAATACGTGGGACAGTAGGAAATATAGCAGGAATGTTCCCAGACCATACACTACTAATAACAATGCGTGGACATATAGTATGTTCTAAAAATGGAATCATATACGATACGTTTGATTGTAGAGAAAGGCAAGTAGAAGATGTATGGTTAGTAGAATAAGGACACTTTGTCCTTTTTTCTTTTTTATGATATAATTGATTTAGGTGATAAATATGAAAATTGCCATTGATAAAAATAGTGTGAATATTGCTAAAAATGATGGCAATGAATACATATATTTATTTGATAATGAAGATTATAGAGAATTGTTAAAAATAGGTTTACATTGCCTAGATTATAGATATTGTGAATTTGTAGATATAAACTTAACTGATTATAATGTAGAGTGTATTAAGAAAGCAAAGCCAACAGATAAAGATTGGGATAAAGTGGAAAGAAAAGATTATAAGATAGGAATAATAATACCAAACTATAATTATGAACATACAATAGAAAAATGTTTAACGAGTATTTTTAATCAAACATATAAAAATTATGAAATAATATTTGTAGATGATATGTCTACTGATAATAGTGTTGAAATTGCATATAAAACATATCAAAAATACTTGTATGATACTTATGGTTATTATGATGCACCTGATTTTATAACAGAAAAAATGAAAGTAGTACAATTAAAGCAAAAACGATTAAATGGTGGTGCTAGAAATGAAGCATACTTACATTTAAGTCCAGACGTTGACTATGTATACTATGTAGACAGTGATGATTGGTTATATAATGAAAATGTTTTAGAAAAAATAAATAATAAATTACAAAGCAAACCTGATGTATTATTTGTAGGAATGGCAAGTTATAAGAATAATAAGTTAACAACGTGCTTTATTCCACAATATAAAGATAAATATGAGGCAATACAAGGTTGGAGTGGTAGTTGTGGTAAGGTAATTAAAAAGGACCTAGCAACAAGACAAGAATGCCTTTACAATGAAGGAACATTAAAAGAAGATAGAAACCAACATTGTAGAATATGTATTTATATGAATGATTTTAAATTATTGCAAGAACCAATTTATGTATGGAATCAACAAAACACAAAATCAGTAACAACTATTCGTGAAAAAGTTATATGGGGAACAAGTACAATAAGACATTATGCAGATACATTACAATTAGCATTAAGTGTTAAAGGCAAAGATCCTAGAATAGATAAAATATTAGAAGATAGAGTAAGAAAAACTAAACAGGAGGTACTTAATAATGGCGATAAGCAATGGTAACATAAAATTGTCTATAATAATTCCATACTATGAAACATTTAACTTAACAATGTGTTTATTAAAAGGTTTATCAGTACAAATAACAGATGAAGTAGAAGTTATTTTAATAGATGATTATTGTAAAGGTGAATTTAATGAAATAAAAGATGAATTAGCATTGAATAATATTAGATTAATAGAACATAAAGAAAATCTTGGTACTGCTAGAACTAGAAATGAAGGAATAAAAAAAGCAAAAGGCAAATATATATCATTTTGTGATTGTGACGACACAGTAACTATGGATTATATAGATACATTATTAAAAGCAATAGAAGAAACACCAACAGAAGTAATTAATTTTAATTGGCTAGATTTAAGTGAGAATGTGGTAGTTTGTAGGCCTTGTAATCCAGCAATGTGGAAAGCAATATATAGAAACGATATATGTCCATTATTTAGAGAAGACCTAGAATGGGGAGAAGAAGATGTAGACTTTCAAAGAGAAGTTGGTAAAATGGAAACTACTTATTTAGATAGAGTATTATATATATACAATTCTAATCGTGAAGGTAGTTTATATTGGAGAAAAACACATAGGGAGGTGAAATAATGATAAAATTACAAGCATTAGAAAACTTTACTTTAGAAAGATTCAATGAAGTTCAAGACATTGAAAGAGCTGGTAAAGATCAAAAAAATTGGATTAACAAAAATGATGTATTTAAGTGTGGCAAAGGTTTAGCAGATTATTTGCTAGGAGACAATCCATTAAAAAGACCTGTTGTTAAAGTTATTGAAGTTGAACCTGAATTTACAAAAGATCCAATAACAAAAGAAATAAAAATAGAAGAAGTTAAACAAATACAAGAAATTAAACCAACTAAAAAGAAAAAATCAAGCAAGAAATAATCTTGCTTTTTTTGTGGTATTTGACTAAAATTGACACTTGTATTATAATTATATTAAGAGTTCGAGAGAGAACTCCTATAATAGAATCTAACGAGGTCGCTACTCGTAAAAATGCGTAGGAGGAAATTATGAAAAGAGAAAATTTAGACTTTCTAGAAGAAGAACAAATTGAAAAGGTAATGGCTTTATATGGTAAGGCAATTACTAAAAAAGACAAGGAGATAGAAACTTTAACTAATGATAAAAAAGAATTAGAAGATAAAGTTACTACTTATGAAACTAAAATCAATGAGTTTAATGAAAGTGCTAAAGACAATGCTGATTGGAAAACTAAATATGAGGAGTTGCAAACCTCAATTAAAGAACAAGAAGCAAAACAAAAAGCTGAACAAGAAGACAAGATATTAACCGATAATATCAATGCCTTATTTGAAGGCAAAACATTCACTAGCGAATATGCAAGAAATGGTCTTTTAAATGATATTAAAAATGGTTTAAACAAACCTGAAAACAAAGGTAAAGGTATTCAAGATTTATTCGATGAATTAACAAAAGATAAAACTGATATATTTACTAATCCTAATCAAGTAAAAGATATGCCTGGCATGGGAGATAGTGAACAAGATAATAATACAAAACAAATGCCAATATTATGGTAAAAAAGGAAGGAATGATTTTAAATGGCAAGATTAGACGCATTAAGCATTGAACTTACTACAACAGGTAAGGACAAACTTGCTGAAGAATATGGAAAAGTTATTGAAAACTTACAACATATTACATTAGCAAGTAGATTAAAAAATACTGACTTATCAGGAGATCCTACATCTGGTACAGTAGAAGCAAAGAGATTTGCAAATATAGTAGGACAAGCATACGGAACAGCAAGAACTGCTGGTGATGCTCAAAATGTAAAAGCACAACCAGTTGTAATTGCATTAAACGATGATACTGAATATTTAGAGGCTGTTGAAAACAAAGACCTTAAAACTTATGGTGTTGCAGGGTTAATCGAAAGAAGAACTCGTAATCATCAAGACGCATTAGCAGTAGAATTAGATACTAAATTCTTTGCTGAAGCAGTAAACGCTGGAACTTCATTTACAGCAAGTGCTGGAGCAACTGCTATTGAAGATGAAATTGAAGAAGCAATCCAAACAATCGAAACAACTAAAAATAATTTTGTTAATGGTGTTCCAAGAAACATGATTGAAGTAGTTATGAGTCCAGCTTATTATGGAAAACTAAGAAATAAGATCAACTCTATTTCTAACTCTAATAACTTAGGACAAGTTGCTAACTGGGAAGGTGGAATATTCAACAATACTGAAGTATATAGTTCTGTATTCTTACCACAAGGAGTTAACTATGTAGTTATGGTTAAAGGTTCAGTAGCACAACCAATAATGACTTCAATTTATGAACCAAAAAATATAGATTTAAGTGATGATATTGCATTTGGTTTATTTGCATACAAAGGAACTAAAGCAGTTACACCTGATTTAATAATCTATAATGGATCAGCAGTAAGTCTATAATATAAAGGAGGCATTTTATGACATTTGAAGGACAATACCTAACTTATGCAGAATATCAAGAATTAGGTGGTTCTGCAATTGGCGAAATGCCTTTTAATCTATTAGAATTTGAAGCAAGAAGACAAATTAATATAAGAACCTTCAATAGATTAGATAGTGAAGACATACCACAAGAAGTAAAACTATGTGTATATGCGTTGATAAATGGTTTAAGTGATTTTGCTACTGCTAGTAGTAATGCTAGTGGAAATATAGCAAGTGAAAGTACAGATGGTTACTCTATTAGTTATATAAGTGCTGATAAAGTAAGTGATATAGTTAAATCTAAACAAAGTGAAATAGATGATATTATAAGAACTTATTTATTGGGTATTATATATCATAATGAACATTTAATGTATTGTGGAGTTTAGTATGATTACTAATTCAAGTTTAACTGTTTATCACATGAGTGGATTAGATCCTGCAACTAATTTCGAAGTATGGACTAGACATAATTACGATAAAGTATGGTTCTTTGGTGGCAAGGGTGCTGGAATAAATAAAGGATATGACAATGCAAATGACGTACAGGTGCGAATACCTTATGACCAAAATAGTGGTTTAGATATAAACGATTTTGCAATTGGTGATATACTTGTGCAAGGCACTCTTGATACCGATATAGAAACACAACAAGATTTAGAAAATTATCTAACTTATAATATAACAAGCATTAATAATAATAACTTTGGTAATAATCAACACATACATTTAGGAGGCAAGTAATATGCCTGTTAAAATGCAACCTACAAGTGTAATTAAAGCACGATTAGGATTAGAACCTAATGGACGTGTTCAAAAATTCTTTACTAACACTTGTTATAAACACATGGACAAGTATGTTCCTATGGATAACGGAGATTTAAGAACCAATGTTGATATACAACCAGATAGTATAACTTATGAATCACCTTATGCTAGATACCAATATTATGGTGTAAGAGAAGATGGGACACATGAAGTCAAAAACTATACTACACCTGGAACAGGACCATATTGGGACAAACGAATGGTAAGTGCTGAAATGCAAGACGTTGTTAAAGAAGTACAAGATTATATTGGAGGCAAATAATGGAAGTTAATGATTTAAGAATATCAAAGTTGAGAAGTTATCTATTTGAAATAATAAATACTCTTACTACAAATAGTAATTATCAAATCAATGCTGATATGTTAAGTAATAAAGTTGGAGATTATTCTTTAGATAAAATACCTACTGACACAGAAGTTGAAAGTTGGATTATAGGTGTTGTAAAACGTAGAGATGTTTATTCATTTAGAAGTCGCAAATCTTATTCACAAGATACTATTAATAATTTAAAAAACATAGGGTTCTTTGAAGATTTTGAAAAAATAATCAAATCTAATAATGATGAAGGCATATTGCCTGATATAGATAATATAGAAAGTATCGAATGTTTAAACTGTGGAACTATGATTAGTAATGATGATGGTAAAACAGGAACATTTGATATACAAATACAAATAACATATAGAGAGGAGTAAAACTTATGAATAAAGTAATTGCTAAAATTGATTTTACAGCAAATGGTGAGTATTACATAAAAGGTGATGAGTTAAATAATCTAACTTATGAACAAATTGTAAAACTTAACGAAAAAGGTTTTATTGAACCTCTTGAATATAAAGATTTAGTTCTTATTAAAAGAGAATTAGAAAATCCTAAAAAGGAATCTAAAATTAAGGAGGAAAGATTATAATGGCAGATTATGTACCAAGTGGAATTGAAAAAATTAAAAGAAGTCAATTCTTAACTTACTTAAATACTACACCATCTGCACAATCTCCAAAATGGGATGTGCTAGGTGTCGGGATTACGGAATTTGGAATAGATTTTAACCCACAGGTGGATACTGAAAAATGGATTATAGAAGACAATGCTAGAAATGACCATTCTTCTAATCAAAAACAAGGTAGTGTAACTCAAAGATGTTACAAAGGCGACCCAGTATTTGAATTTATTAATGCAGGACGCGACCAATTAAACTACAAAACACAAGTTCTTGATATAGATAGATGGAACGGAACTGGAACTACATATCCAGCAAAAATGAATGATGTTATTATAACAGTAACAAGCTATATGGGAGAAAATGCTGAAATAGAATATGATATTTATTATGATGGAGATGCTACTGAAGGAACAGTAACATTCACAGGTTCTACTCCAACATTTACACCAACAACAAGTTTATAATAAAACCTATTAAGGGTTAGGGTAGGAATAGCCCTAGCTCTTATTTTTAATTAAAAAAATAGAAAAAAGAAGGAGATTATAATATGACAGACAATATTATAAAGTTAAATAAAAGTGATGTGTTAACACTTAAAATACAAACAGAAGATGGAAAAGATACAGGAGAAGTTCTTGAATTTGATTTAGAGGACATAGAATTACCTTTAAGATTTCAAGAATTAATTGAGAAAGATAAAAAAAATAAAGAATATTTGAGGAATCAAATGTTAATAATTGACAAAAGACAAGATGTAAAAGGAAAAAAACTATTAAGTAAAAACGAAGAAGATAAAATCAAAGCGTTGAATGACTTTTTTATAAAAGAAATAGAAGTATATAATATGTTTTTAGGACCACGTGGAGTTGAAAAACTGCTTAATGGTAGAAAGTTCACTTGGACTACATTACAAGAAATAGATGAAATCATTGAAACACAAATATCACCAAAACTTGATATTAGTATGCAAAGTATAACTGATAAAGTAAAAGAAAAATATAGTCAAGCAGTTAAGAAAAATGAAGATATTGAAGTGGTTGAATGATAAAGAAAATACAAATAGAAGATACTGTCTATGAAGCAAATACTAGCTTTAGAACTGCCATAAGATGTAACGAAATAGCAACAGATGAAACGATAGGCGATTTTGAACGAGTTTTAGGCATTATTTGCACGATGTATGGCCCTGATGCAATAGACAACCCTAACCACTATGAAAAGTTGCTTAAATGGGCATTAAATTGGCTTTCTTGTGGCAAAGAAATAGAAAATACACGTGAGCAACCAGATATGGACTATGTAGAAGATATGGATTATATAGAAGCATCATTTATGAGTGATTATGGAATAGATTTAACAGAAACCGATATGGATTGGCATAAGTTTTATAATCTAATGAACGGATTATCAAATAGTGAACTAGGAAATTGTTGTGTATTGAATAGAATAAGGAACTTAAGGAATTATGACTTAAGCGAAATAAAAGATAGTAAAGAAAGGCAAAAAATGGCAAAAGCTAAAGAAAGTGTAGCTTTAAAGAAATATAAAAAAGAGAATCATTTAACAAAAGAACAAGAAGAAAGTATGGAAAGATTAAATAAAATACTTGGCTTATAGAAAGGAGATGATTTTATGGATAAACTTAAGTTAGATATACAAAGATTTGCAGATGGAGAAGTTATAATTGAAACAAAACTTGATACAACTGGTATTGACAAAGGAATGTCTGAATTACAAAAGAAACTTCAAAAATTAAAAGAAAAGTCAACTGTAGAATATAATGAAATTACAGGTGTTGCAGTAACCAGTGATAATCTAACAAAAGAAGAACAAGCATATTATGATAGATTACAAGCAAGTCTTGATAAATTACAGTTGAAAAAAACTAAAATGTTAATGGCAGATGAACAAATAACTGATAATTTAAGAGAACAAGCAATAGTTCAAGAACAAGCATCCGATAATGTTAATAAGTGGGTAGATGGTGTTATGACATTATCAAATGGAACAAGAGTTGTAAAAGATGAAACTGGAGATGCAAATAGCGAATTTCAAAAAATGAATGTCAATTTAAGTGGTATTGGTAATTCGATTGAAAAAATCACTAAAAAAGTCAAAAAATGGGCATTAGCAATATTTGGTGTAAGAAGTGCTTATATGTTTATAAGACAAGCTATGAGTACATTATCACAAAGTGATGAACAACTTGCAACGAACATAGAATATATTAAATGGGCATTAGCAACTATGATAAAACCTATAATAGAATGGATTGTTAAAGCAGTATATACAGTTTTATCATTAATAGGTTCTTTAGTAAAAGCAATATTTGGTGTAAATATATTTGCAAATGCAACAGCAGATGCGTTCAAAAAGCAAAAAGAATCTATGAATGGAACTAACAAAGAAGCAAAACAATTACAAAAAACTCTAGCTGGTTTTGATGAAATGAATGTTTTACAAGAAAATGGAACTACAACTCCAGGTGGAGGTGGTGGAGGATTTACTCCAGAAATAGATTTAGGAAACTTAAAAAATCCTAGTTTTATAAAAGGTCTTAAAAACTTCTGGAAAGAAATATTTGATTTTTGGGAAAAAGATTGGAAAGATGTATTTAATAATCTTGATGGCAAATGGGGTGCTTTCATAGGTGGAATAATATTAACAGTAAAAGGATTTTGGGATATATTAAAAGGTATTGGAGAATTAATAATAGGATTAGTTCAAATGATAGTAGGTTTAGTAACTGGTGATTTTGAATTAGTAAAGCAAGGTTTCAACATAATGATTGAAGGAATAAAAAATATACTTATAGGTGCATTAGAAATAATTACAGGATTACTACTAACAGTATTTGGATTTGTCAAAGGTATATTCTTAACAATATGGGATTTCATTTATGATTATTTTATAGAACCAGTAACTAATGCTTTTAGTGGATTAATAGAAACAGTTAAAAAGCCATTTACTGCAATAGTTGATACTGTTAAAGGTTTATGGGATAAAATTAAAGAACCAATTGAAAAATTAGTTAAAAAAATAAATAAAGCATTAGATAAAATAAATCCTATTAATCTTTGGGATGATATCAAAAGTGGCGCCAAAAGTGGTTGGAATAAAGTTAAAAGTTTCTTTGGATTTGCAAAAGGTGGTATAGTTTATAATAATTTGCCAAAATTGGCTAGTGGAGGTGTTATAAACCAACCAGGGCGTGGAGTTCCAATAGCAAGTGCAGTTGGTGGTGAACGTGGTGCAGAAGGAGTTATACCACTTACAGATAGTCAACAAATGGCATTACTTGGAGAAGCTATAGGTAGATACATAACAGTTAATTTAACTAACGTAACAGAACTTGATGGAAGAACAATAGCAAGAAAGGTAGCAGAAGTTAATAGCAATACTGACTTCTTGCTAAATAGGTGATAATATGTTTATAGACAAAAATAGTATAGTAATAAATAATATCAATATGGGTCAATATATAGTACAAGCACAATACGGATATAACAAATTATGGGGGTCGGATAGTGGACGTAACTTAAACGGAGATATGGTTGCTACTTTAATAGGAATATTTCCAAAATTAGTATTACAATTCAGGAAACTAACAAAAAGTGAACTTGAGATAATAATACCAATATTAGATGCACCTACTCAATCAGTAACTTATTATGACCCTTATAAAAAGCAAAATGCTACTATGGAAACATACACGGGTGATTATGAAATAGTAAATAAATATATCATAAATGGAAATAGAAAAAATGAACCATTTAGTTGTTCTTTCATAAGTACTAAAAAAAGGTCGTGATTAAATGAAACCAATAAGTAATGATTTTAAAGCTGAACTATTAAAGTTTGGGCGTGAGTATGAAAATATAATAGGAATATTTGATTATGATGTATTGGCAACTGAAGATAACGATTTTTTAGTAACAGAAGATGATAAAGACATAATATCTGGTGTAAGTAAAACAGACTATGAAAAAGAACTTGATGATGTAGATATATACTCAATAAAGTTAATCACTAAAGGTGAGATACTATCTACATTAATGAAAGAATTAGATTTTGAAACAACTGAAGATATTGAAATTGGTAAAGTTATTGATTATAGACTTGGATTAAAAATACCAAACGACGACACAGAGTTCATAAATTATGGAAAGTTTATAGTTTATAAAAAAGAATATGATGAAACAACTGAAAGATATACATACACTTGTTATGATTATATGTTAAGGTCAATGAGAGTAATAGGAAACGAGTTTAATAGAATAGGAATGACAGCTACTGGTAAACAAATAATAGAAAAAATATGTGAAGTATTAACATTTGATTTTGATGAATCACTAGAAGATGAAGACCATAAACCAACACCATTTGCTATGATAGGACATAAAGACCAAGTAATAGACATAACGACACTTTTACAAACTAGCTTAACATACAGAGATTTACTTGGATTAGTATGTCAATATTTTGGTGTATCAATGTATATGGAGAATAATGAGTTGAAACTTAAACTACTAGGCAATATAGAATATGATGAAACAGAGCAAGAATGGTATGTAAATAACGATGAGCCAACAATAGTTGCAACAATTACAGAAGACTATTTACAAGATAGCAATGTTTCATTTAAAGAAAAATATGGTAAAATAAATGCACTAGAACTAACAGGTATTGATGAAAGCAAACAACAATATGTACAAGATGCTCAAAGTATAAGTGATAATGGATTAACATTATACTCAATAAAGAAAAACATTTTATTCAACGATAATACAGTATGGAACGAACATGGATATGATATGACAGAAGATATTTTTAAATTAATAGATGGAGTAGAGTTCTATGAAAATGATATTTCTACAAATGGTGTATTATTCCTAGAATGGCTGGACTTTTACAATATGTCAGTAAGAGGTAATACTTATAAATGTTTATTATTAAATAGCGAAATAACAATTAAAAGTGGAATACAAGAAACCATATATACAGATATACCTACAGAAACAGTGTCAGAATATACAACCAAACCTAGTACATCCGATGATGTAATTGCCAATAGTGTAAGAGCAAGAGGTAATATATATGCAACAAATGTAGAAGCAAGTGGTAGAGTAGATGCTAACATAATAAATGCAAATGAAGTTGGTGAAGAACTAGCAGAAGTTATTAGACAAATATCACCAGGTGGTGGTGCTGAAATACCAATACAAGATACTGCACCAGAAAATCCAGAAGAAGATGATTTGTGGATTGATACAAGTAGTGTAGGTGGTACGGATATATTACAACTTGTTTACCCTGTAGGAAGTATCTATATGAGTGTCAACAACATAAACCCTGGAACATTATTTGGTGGTACTTGGGAAAGTTGGGGTGCAGGTAGAGTACCAGTAGGTGTAGATACAACACAAACAGAGTTTGATACAGTTGAAGAAACTGGTGGTAGTAAAACACATACTCACGGATTTGCGTCAGGTAATGCATGGGCTAATATAGGTTCGCCAAATTATAATGCTAATGCATTAGGGTTTAGTGCTATGAATTGGCATGGAACTAAAAGTACATATTCAGTTGGTGATGCATCATCTAGCCAAGCATCTGGTCACCCTAATAGGTCACACGATACATCATTAGGTGGTTCAACAGATGGTGCAACAACATTACAACCATACATAACTTGCTATATGTGGAAAAGAACTGCATAGGAAGGAGATAATATGAGTACGTTTAAATATTATAAAAATGGACAATGGAATGTAGTTAGTGGAGAAATAGTAGGAGATACATTACCAATAGGTTCTATGGTTCCTTATGGTTCTACTACTGCACCTACAAATTGGTTAATATGTGATGGTTCTGCTGTTTCAAGAACTACATATAGTGAATTGTTTGCAGTAATAGGAACTTCGTATGGTTCTGGTGATGGTTCTACTACTTTCAACCTACCAAACTATAAAGGACGTGTTCCAGTAGGATATGATAGTTCACAAACAGAGTTTGATGTAATGGGAGAAACAGGTGGTACCAAAACGGTAACATTAAATACAAATCAAATACCAGCACACCATCACGATGGAATAAGATGGGCTGGAATAAACGGACAACCTATAAGTTTCAATGCTGGTAGTGGAGGAGTATTGCCTTCATTAAGTAGTTGGAATGGTGCACAAAACACTTCGCCAATAAGCACTAATAATGCTGGTGGTGGACAAGCACATAATAACTTACAACCTTATCAAGTATCTTGTTTTATAATAAAAGCAAAGCAAAGTGCTGGGCTTATAGGAAATGTTACAAATACACGCTCTAGTTCTCAAGAAGATGCATATGGTTGTGAGTATGTAAATAATTTAGAAAATAGACTAACACCAACAGATAGTGGTTGGCAAAATTGTACAAAAAGTGCTTCTGCTTTGACAACAAGATATTTTGTTGCAAGAAAAATAAATGACCAAGTATTTGTTGATGCTCAATTTACAAACCCTAATAGTACTGCAATTCCAAAAGGTACAATAATAGGAACTGTTCCATCAGGTTTTGCACCAACACACGAAATATGGGTGACTTGTAGACCAATAGGTGCTGAAGGAAGTGTAGGGTTTGTATATTTTAGTACTAATGGCAACATTACTTATTATGGAAGTTCGACAATAAACACAGGTATAAACTTTAATGCAGTTTTTTTAATAGATTAATATAAAGGAGGAATAAAAAATGGCAAGAATAAAAATAAGCGAATTAAACGCAAAGACAACTGCTGAAGATACAGATTTATTACCAATAGTGGATACAATAAGTGGAGAAACTAAAAAGATAACAGTAGCAGATTTATTGAAAAGACAATATTCTGTTAATGAAGTATTTACTGGGAAATATTGGATAGATAATAAACCAATATATAGGGCTATAATTAGCAATATAATAAAAAATCCAAATGCTTCTAGTATTACTATACCGTTATGGGGAAAAATTGATAATATAATAAGTGTAGATTGTTTTGGGAAAGAAGGAACAACTAGCAATATACGATTTACAACAGTGTATGCATATACTTCGGCAAATAGTTTACCATATTATATGATACACAATAATGATACATACAATCTAGGATATATTTCTTTGCAGTTTGGAACGTCACCTGCTTATGATAATTATACTTATAATATAATTATAGAATACACAAAAACAACTGATTAGGAGGTATAATATGAAACTAAATAACAAAGTATATCAATTTTTAAAGTGGTTCTTAATAATATTTACGCCAGCATTAATTACATTAATAGGAACTCTAGGAAAGATATATAACTTTGATACTGAAACAATAACACTAACAATAGGTGCAATAGCAACTTTTCTAGGTGTTATTACAGGAATATCAAATTACAACTACAATAAAAAGTAGGCGATATTATTTATTCTTGGGAAATTGATGCATTAATGCAGTTAAAAAACTATCTTATAGAAATTAAAGATTATATAAACATAAGTAGCACGTCGCCACAAATATACTTGACGTGCTACGATTATACAAGTGATAATTATTATTGGAAAACAAATGATAATTATGAATGGACTTTTAAAGTAAGGAGATGAGAATATGGAACAAGAAGTTCAAACAACTTTCAATGAAGATGAAAATATGAATGAAGTATTAGTTGAAGGAGGAGATACTGATGTACAAGATACAGAAGACGTTACCGAATAAAGGTAATAAGTTTTATAACAATGGAGATAACGGTGGTTATTCTTGGTGTATTACAGGAAAGCCTACTGTAGATGGACTAAACGTATTATGTAATTGCGTAGGTTGGGCTTGTGGACGTTTCAATGAAATATATTCAATAGAAACGGGATACCAAGGTATGAAATATAAGGAACTATGTTGCAATGCTGAAAACTTTGCAAATAAAGCAAGAAGTATAGGGCTTGAAGTAAGACAAGAACCTACCAATGGTGGTATTATGGTATGGGAAGGTAAAGGAAACCTAGCAGGACACGTTGCAGTAGTAGAAAAAGTTATAGATGGTAATACTATACTAACAAGTGAAAGTGGTTATAATCATTTTGCATTTGAAAATCACACTAGAACTAATGATAATGGACGTTGGGGACTAACAAGCAACTATCCATATTTAGGTTGTATCGTAAACCCTAGCAATCCTAAACCAGAAGACGAACCACAACCAACGCCTACTGATTATCCATTTGAAGGAATAGTTAAAAAAGGTAGTCCATTATACAATGAAAGTGGTTATAGATATCCTAATGGTGCATCTTGTGATAGAGATGTAACTGTTGAAGGAGAACTTAATGGAAGATACAAAGTATATGGTTCTACTTTCAATCCGCATATAGTTTATGTAGATAAAGGAAACGTAACAAAAAAAGGTAGTGGATATCCGTTCCCTGCAATAATCAAAAAAGGTAGTCCTCTATATAATGAAAATGGTAGCCGTTATCCATCTAGTTGCCAAGCAGATAGAAAAGTAACAGTTGAGGGAGAAGTAAATGGACGTTATAAAATATATGGAGAAACGTTTAACCCTCACGTAGTATATTGTGATAAAAGTTCTATTGTAAGATAGGTGATGTTATGTTTAAATTGTATTCTGACAAAGGAACAAGAACTCAATTAGATGAAAGCAATGAAAAATATGATATTATACAAACAATGGGTGAAGAATTAAAACATGATCCAGAAGCAAGATTTCTTATTATACAAATAGAAAATAAAACACCTATGAATATAGAACTTATAGATGGACTATTTGAATATGCTATATATATACAAAAGTACAATACAGATCAACGTACGGATCTAAAAGAAAAGAAACTAAAAAAATAGTTTCTTTTTTTATTTGACATAAAAAATGTAAAATGAAAAAATATTTAAGAAAGTGATACAAATGTATTGACAATAATACAAATGTATTATAAAATGGTATTAAGATGAGAGGAGGTAAGAAAAATGAAAAAGAAATATCGTATTAGTGAGAAAGGCAAAGAAAGAATCAAATTTATAGTATGGTTTATAGCGATGTCAATAGTAGTAGCTACAGCAACAATAATCTATACAAAAAGAATAGACAACATAAATGATGGAACATTTATAATAATAAACGATAGTGAATGTGATAAATAGGAGGTGAAAACATGAACGAGGTTTTATTAGATATTAGAACATATCCTGAATGGATCAAGAAAACATTTGAGAACAAAGATTTTATATCAATAGAAGAATTATATTGTGCCTATGAAGATGCAGTTAGTGAAATAGAATCTTTAAAAGAAAAAATAGAAGACATGGAAAGAGATATAGAAGATAATTATAGACCAATACCACAAAGTGAACAATATGGCATTTAAAAGGCAAATAAGCAAGAATTAGTTAAAATAATATAAATAGTCGAGAAAATAAGAAACAAGCCCGTAAGGGGCATAAAAATAAGTTAAGGAGGGTGTTATGAAAGAAGTTGAAGAACAATTTTTAATAAATAAGATAAATGAGGCAAATAAAAAGAAAATGGAATATTTAGAAGCAGATAGAAATAAAGAAGCTGAAAAGTGGGAAAATATAGAATTATTATATGTAAGTATTTATTCATTAGTTCAAGATGGATATAAATATAGAAAGGAAAAAAAATGAAAGCTTATATATTATCTGGAAATAATGGAGAAATGTATGAAGATTATTATGAATGGATAGTGGCAGTATATTTAGAAAAAGAAAAAGCAAATAAACATTTACAATTATTAGAAAAAATTGAAGAAGAAACATATCAAAAAGCTATCAACAATGATGAATATTATACAAAATGCAAATATTATATAAAAGAATACGAGGTGATGGAATAATGACAATATTAAAAGAATATCGTATAAATAACGATTTTGTACAAAAAGAAATGGCTGATAAACTAAATTGTAGTCTACCAGCATATAGAAACTATGAAAATGGAAAAAGAGTTATACCACATGATGTTTTATTAACATTTTTAAAATTAAGAAATTGGGAAGAAGATGAAGAATTTATAAAATCCCTGCAGGAAGTGGTTGATTATGAAAAAAAACAATTGGAAAAATAGCAATAGTATAGACATAAAGAAATATCAATTTGATACTAATCATAAAGTTTATTGTGATTGTGATGAAGGACACCATGGAGTAGTTTTTTATGGAACACCAAAAGATAGATTAATATGTAACAATTGTGGACATTGGATTTATAAAGATGAAAAAACAAAATTAAAATATAAATTAAAAGAAAAAGGGGTGAGTGTTAATGACTAAATATACTATCGAAAAGCATAATCAGTTAAGCGAATTAAATAAGAAAAGTATGTATGTGTTATGGAAAGAAGTTAATTCAGAACATGGCTTTTGCGTAAGAGGGATATTTCAAGGAAGCAAAAAAGAATGTCAAAAATATTTAGAAACATTAAAAAATACATAAATAGGTATTGCAAAAATACATAAATAGGTATATAATATTTATTGTAAGGAGGTAGATAAAATGAATAAAAAGAAACTTCACATTGATATTAGCTGTGAAGTTAAAGAGAAACTTGACAAGATTGCTAAATATCGTGGCATTAGAACTAACGAACTTATTAGATTTATCTTATCAGAATATTTACTCAAAGGGGGTAAATAATGACACGTGAAGAATATCTAAAAGAATTAAATAAGGCATTTGGTGATTTCAAGTTTTTTGAAGAAGATCATCACTATGAATATAAAGGACAACGAGTTGGAATTTCGGTTACTAGGTTAATTGAAGAATATACAAACAAATTTAATGCAGAAGAAGTTGCTGAAAAGGTGGCAATTAAAGAGAATAAATCAATTCAAGAAGTATTAGATGAATGGAAACAAAAAAACGAGTGGGCTTGTTATAAAGGACACCTAGGACATTTATACGCTCAAGGAAGATGGACTATTTGTGATTATCCAATGGAATATAATGACCCTTGGAAATGTTCTAAAAATGAAAACGAAATAATGGCATTATATAAAATTTATTGTCAAGCTGATGACTTTTATGCAGATTATACTGATAGATTAGAACATTTAGCAGACGAATTTGTGATAGGCTCAGACGAGTATTCAGTCGCCTCGGCCATCGATCATTTATTCATAAATAAACTAACAGGTGGACTTGTATTAGTAGATTACAAAACAAATAGTGATATTCATAAAAATGAAAAGTATGCTAAAACTATGAAAGCTCCTTTATCACATTTAAAGGACTTTACATTAAATCATTATTATATTCAGTTATCTATCTACAAATACCTAGTTGAAAAATACACCAACTTGCAAATTGAAGAAATGTTTATTGTATATTTTAGTGAGAATATTGAAAATTATGAAATTATTGAAATACCTTATTTAGAAAAAGAAGTAAAAAATATATTAGAAAATAGGAGGGAAAAAAATATGAATAGTGTTCCAGTATTATTAATTGGACAATCAGGAAGTGGAAAGTCAACAAGTTTAAGAAATTTCAAAGGGGAAGAAGTTGCAGTTGTTAATGTGTTAGGTAAACCATTACCATTTAAAAGTGATATTAAAGCTGGTAAATGTGATGACTATGCCAAAATATTAAATGCAATTGCAAATACACAAAAGAAAACAATAGTTATAGATGATGCTAATTACTTAATCACAAACGAATTTATGAACAAATCAAGTGTTAAGGGATTTGATAAGTATAATGAGATGGGTAACAATTTTTTTAACCTAATCAATGGAATCAAAAACATACAAGGTGGCAAGACAGTATATCTAATAATGCATGAAGATACTGATGAAAATGGTTATGTTAAACCTAAAACAATTGGTAAGTTATTAGACGATAAAGTAAATATTCAAGGTATGTTTACAATCTGCATTCGTTCAATGTTTGACAATGGCAATTACATTTTTAGATTAAAAACAAATGGACAGGATTGTGTTAAAACACCATTTGGAATGTTTGAAAATGATACAATGGAAAATGACTTAAAAGCATTTGATGAAGTTGTTAGAGAATATTATGAGTTAGATAATATCAAAGAAAATAAAAAAGGAGATGAATAATATGATATTAAAAAAAGCTGATAATTATGATGAAATCGAAGTAAATCAAGAATTTACACCACTTGAACTAGGTGGACACAAAGGAATTATTAAGAAAGTGGAAGAATATGTAAGTACAATTAGTGGCAACACTTCACTTAAAGTTGAAGTTGATACTGATTCAACTGATAAACAGCCACATTATTATCAGGAACAATTTGATAACAATACAAACGCAGATAAAAAATGGTCTACAGGTGCAACAAAATATGTTTCACTTAAAGAAGACGAAAATTGTGTAAGAATGTTGAAAGCATTTATTACAGCCGTTGAAAATTCAAATCCAAACTTTACTTATGATTGGAACAAAGATATTGACCAATTAAATGGTAAAAAAGTAGGATTAGTATTTGGATGGGAAGAATATGAAAAACAAGATGGAACAATTGGAACAGCTACTAAATTAGTTCAATTCCGTTCACTTGATAAACTTAAAGATATTAAAATTCCAAAAGTAAAATTACTTGATGGATCATTTGTTGAATATGAAAACTATCACAAACCAACTGCTAATGAAGTTCCTAGTGAATTTACTAATATAGCAGTAGTTGATAATGATGATTCACCATTTGAAATATAATAAAAATTAGGCAACTGTAAAGTTGTCTTTTTTTTTGTAAAAAAAGTATTGACTATCAAAAAAATAAGATATATAATCTAATTATAAACAGTAGAAAGGAGATAAAAATATGTGGACTTTTAAAGACAAAGAAGTAGCTAAAACTTACAACAAAACACAAATGGCAAAAGTTGTTGGATTAAATGCTGACACATTAAGACGAGTTATTAATGGTAAACAAGAATGTTCTAAACTTGTTGCTTATTGCATAACTAAATTCTTAAATAGTGAAGCTGAAATTGAAGATTATTTTAATTTAGTAAAGGAGGCATAATATGGAAAATAAATCTCCAGGATTTGTTTTAGAAAGAGATCAGAAAACTATAATTGAAGAACTAACCAATGAAGAAGCTGGTATTATTTTTAAAGCAATTTATGAATATGAAACAACTAAACAAGAACCAAAACTTGATAAATTTTTAAGAATAGTATTTAAGCAATTTAAAATAAAATTAGATTTTTATGACAATGCTTATTTACAAAAATGCTTAACAAATAAAGAAAATGCCGAAAAAAGATGGCAAAATAAAAATGCGAACGCATGCGATCGTATGCAAATGGATGCAAATAAAAGAAAAGAAAATAAAAATAAATTAAATAAAAATAAATTAAATCAAATTAAATTAAATAATAATAATACACCTAAAGGTGTATATAGTCGAGTAGGACTCGACGACCCACAGCTTTTTTCTGAAATTATTGCTTGTTTTAACAAAGTTGGCGTAAAAGAAGACAGTTTTGTTAGAAATAAAAAAGAGTTTCATTTTAAAAATACAAAGACTAATCAAGAATTAATACAAAATATTTTAGATCAAGGTTATACAAAAGACGATATTATGGATGTTATTTATTTGAAATATGACCAATGGATTGAAAATAATGATAAGAATAATAAAGACATGTCAACTTATTATCGACCAAGTACAATACTTGGAGATAAATTTGATGAATACTTACAGGAAGCAAAAATGAAGGAGATAAGTTAGTATGGAAAACACAAAAGATTTAGAGTTTAGGATTTTTGCTTGTATATTATTACACCCTGAAATTATCGAGCAATTTGATTTTGAAGAAAAATATTTTAAATATAACAATATTCTTAAATATATGGCTGAATTGTATTATAAATATCAGAGTTTAGATATTAATATTATTACTGAAGACGGAAAAAATGAAACTGCTATGAAACTTATTATTGATTTGTTGGATTATGAAGTTAGTTGGCAAAGTATATTTGGTTATTATAAACAATTAAAAGAAACTTGGCGAAATAATAATATTGACTTGGTTACTAATCAATTTAAAAGAAAAGAAATATCTTACAATGATTTTACTAAAAGAATGTTTGAATTGACTAATGACGACTTTGATGATGAAGAATTGTTAAAACCAAATCAAATTGACAATGAATTAAAAGTTGAACGTGAATATACTTACATTGACGAACTAGATTATTTATTAAAAGGCTTGGAATATGGAAAGCTAAACTTATTTAGTGGTATTACTAACCATGGTAAAACTACACTTATGATACAACTTGCGAAGAACTTTATTAGGCAACATAAAAAAGTATTCTATTTTAGTGGCGAACAAACTGCTGGTGAATTTAAAAATTATTTATATGTTGGTATGTGCCAAAAGGATCAGTTGGAATTTGTTAGAGATGAACACAATCCACGCATTTATGATACAAAGCCAACAGACGAAGTATTACAATATTTTGACAACATTTATGCTAATGATTTTGTTGTTTATAATAACAACATTATTCAAAACGATGTCGACAAAATGATTAAGGTTATGAAGAAAGCATTTAATCAAGGCGTAAGAATATTCTTTATAGATAACTTTATGCAATTGGATAACAGTGAAAAGTTAGAAGAACAAACTAGAATCGTGGAATTATTCAAAAGATTTGCAATGAAAAATAATGTTATAGTTTGTTTAGTAGCACATCCTAGAAAGACACAATTTATGAAATCAAGATTAACAATATTTGATATTGCTGGTACTCAAAACATTGCCAACAAGTCAGCTAATATTTGCACGATTATGAGAACTGACTTATTAAATGAAACTGACTATAACGAAGTTGGAACTGTTTTAATGAATAACAATTACAACATTACAAATTGCGATGCAGTTGTTGAAGTTCTTAAAACCAAAGGTAATGCTTGTAAAATGGTTGGCTTGAAATATAACAAGGAACTTAAAAATTATTATGAAGCACCACATTGTACTCAACAAGAATTACAAAGTTTTCAAGAAAGTAAAAATAAAAAAAGGAGAAATGGTAGTTATGAATAATTATTTTATTAAAATATTAGATAAAACAAGCAATAAAACTTGGCAAGAGAATTTTGATAGTTATTATTTGTTTAGAAAAAGATATATAAAATTAAAACATAGTAAAAAATTAGTTATGACTAGTTATAGTAATTTGATTGATTAGAAAGGGAATAAATATGAAATTATATAGTGAAAATAAAGATTATAAATTGTATCAAGGATCTATGTTAGATATGTTAGAAGTAATTGAACCTAATAGTATTGATAGCATAATTACTGATCCGCCTTATGAACTTAATTTTATGAATAAAGGATGGGATAACTCTGGTATAGCATTTCAATCTGATACTTGGAAAAAGTGTTATAAAGTATTAAAACCTGGTGCTTATTTATTAGCATTTGGTGGAAGTAGAACATTTCATAGAATTGCTTGTGCTATTGAAGATGCAGGATTTGAAATAAGGGATACTATTATGTGGCTATATGGCTCAGGATTCCCTAAAAGTCATAACATAGGTTTAGATATAGATAAACTAAATGGATGCCCTGATAGAGGTCATAGAATAGCAGTTGCAAATAGACACCATCCTGATGGAACATTAGAACCAAATGGAGAAAAATTAGAACCTTATGAAACAAAAACAGAAGAAGCACATAAATGGAATGGTTGGGGAACTGCATTAAAACCATCATTTGAACCAATAATAGTAGCAAGAAAGCCTATTGAAGGAACAGTAGCAAAGAACTGTTTAAAATATGGTGTTAGTGGAATAAACATAGATGAGTGTAGGGTTGGTAATGAAGTAATAAAAGGTGGAACAATGCCTGATTTTAGAGATATAGGGAAAAAATCAAAAGAAGCAATAGGAATAGACAAATTAAGTTTTGGTCAAGTAGAAAATGCTAAAAGAAAACCATTAGATGACCATATAGGTCGTTTTCCAGCAAATACAATATTAACTTATGATGAAAATGATTTTGATGAAGTATGTGGGGGATTTCCTAATACTAAAAGTGGTGGTGGAGTAAAAGCACCTACTAAAAACATAAATATTAATAATGCTACTAATTTTCAACATTCTAAAAAATATGAAAATATTAATTATACGAGCGATAGTGGCTCTGCTTCAAGATATTTCTATTGTGCAAAAGCAAGTAAGAAAGATAGAGATGAAGGGTTAGATGAGTTTGAAACTAAGCAATGTGTTGGTGGAGGTGGAGGCATAGGCAATTATTTAGAAGATGTAAATAGTGCTAGTGGAAAATTTGGAAGTGAAAAAGCACCACATAAAAACACACATCCAACTGTAAAACCTACTTCATTAATGCAATACCTAGTAAGGCTTATAACACCAAATGGTGGAGTAGTGCTTGATCCATTTAACGGAAGTGGTAGTACAGGTAAAGCAGTAATGTATGAAAACAAAGAACGTAATAAAAATTATAAATACATAGGCATAGAACTAACCGAAGAATACTTACCAATAGCAAAAGCAAGAATTGAATATGTATGCAATTTAATAGAAAAAGAAAAAACTAAAGACAAGCAATTAACAATATTTGATGTAGTTGGTGATAATAATGAATAAATGTGAATGGTGTGAAGAAGGTAGATATACTTCTATGCCGATAAAATTTAAAGAAATAAATACATTATATTGTTTAGATTTACATTATGATGAAGAAAATAATAAATATTTAATGGAAATAGATAGGCAAAAAATTCCTAGTCCTTATTGGGAAGTAAGATTTCAAAAAGAAATACATTATTGTCCTTTTTGTGGAAGAAAGTTAGAAAGTGAATCAAATGAATAATTTAATTATTGTTGATACTCGAGAAAAAGGTCATAAATCTATCTTAAAATATTTTGATGAACATAATATTGATTACATTACAAGTAAATTAGATTATGGAGATTATAAAATATACAAAGACAATAGTGTAGTAATTGATAGAAAAGATAATCTTACTGAATTAGCACATAATTTATGTTCGACAGCAGAACACGAGCGTATTCGTAAAGAGATTCAAAGGGCAAAAGATGATAATGTTGGAGAATTTATATTTCTCATAGCTGAATCTAAAATTAAATCAGTTGAAGATATTAAAAATTGGAGTTCGCCACATACAAAAGTAAAAGGCGAAACTTTATTAAAAATTATGATCACTATGAAAAATAAATATAGTGTTAGATTTATCATAGTACCTAAAAAGCAAATGGGTGCAAAAATACTTGAATTATTATCTAAAAAATGATATAATTAAATTGCTAGGTGAAAGAGTGTTTATACGAGTACATTAGGTATTCACCTAGCAGTTAGCCTGATGTATTCATATAAGCACTCTTTTGCTTTATAAAAATAAATTAAATGGAGGTAAAAATGAATGAATGTATTAAGTTTATTTGATGGAATAAGTTGTGGACAAATTGCTCTTGAAAGAGTTGGTATTAAAGTAGATAAATATTATGCTAGTGAAATAAAAAAGAAAGCGATTGAAGTTACACAAGAACATTATCCTAATACAATACAATTAGGAGATGTTACTAAATTGCATTATGAAGATGGAAAATTTTACAGTGAAAATGGAACTTATGAAGTTGGTAATATAGATTTATTAATAGGTGGAAGCCCTTGCCAAGATTTTAGTTGTTTAAAAAATACTAGATGGGGAGAAGCAAATGGTTATAATGGCGAAAAATCTAAATTGTTTTGGGAATATTTAAGATTATTAAGAGAAGTAAAACCTAAATACTTTTTATTAGAAAATGTTAAAATGAAACAAGAATATGAAGATAACATTAGTAATATTTTAGGGTATAAACCAAATAGAATAAATAGTAGTTTGGTTAGTTTTCAAACAAGAGATAGATTATATTGGACAAATATAAATAACGGAATTATACCATTGCCAAAAGACAAACATATATCGCTTCAAGATAATTTTGATACTAATGAAGAAAATTTAAAAGAAGCAAAAATGAATTATACACCATCTAGAATTAGAATGTGGAATAATGGGAATGGTGGTAAACTAGGTGCTTGTAGAAATATAACTAATAATGATAAATGTAATTGTATATCAAGAAAGCAAGATAGATGTCCTAATAGTGGATTAATTGCTTATGATGGTTTTGCGAGATTTTTAACTAGAACTGAAATTGAAAAAGGACAAACATTACCTTTAGGATATTTAAAAAAATGTAGTTATAATCAAATGTGTGATCTAGCAGGAGATGGTTGGACAGTAGATATAATTGCACATATATTTAATGAACTACTAAAAAAGGAAGGAGAATAAAAATGAAGATAATAGATTTATTAAATAAAATAGCAAATGGGGAAGAAGTGCCAAAAAAGATAAAATATAGAAAATGTATATTTGAATATGAAGAAAAATATAAAGATTATTTTACAAAAGATGGTATTATACCAACTACTTTTGATACAAATGGAATATTTAGAAATATATTTTTAAATTATAATAATTTTTTAAATGATGAAGTAGAAATCCTACAAGAAAAAGAAATATGTCATAAATGTCATAAATATCCAGCAGAGTATAATCAAACATATTGTGAGTTTTGTTTAGGAATATCAAAATTAGAAGAAGAAAAGAAAATACCTGGAAAATTAGAAGAACCTAGATTTAATAAAGGAAGATATTATATTAAAGATATAAATGGTGATGATAGTGAAATTAGTGGAATTGAAAGAACATTTAGATTAAAAATAAATGAAATAATAGATTATCTTAAAAGCAAAGGAGAATAAGTATGAATGATGATATTGTTAGATATAATTTTATAAAAAGAATATATTGTAGTTTAAAAGATATATCATTAGGAATTATGATAGGAAGTACTAAAGAAATTATATATGGTTTATTGGGTAGAATATGGTTTATAGAATTAAACTTAATATTTATACACATTAAGTTAGGAATTGTACGAAGTGGTCATAGAAAGCAAAGGTGAGTAATAATGAAAGTTGGAGATTATGTAAGAACTAAATATGGAATTAATAAATTAAGAGAAGGTGTATGTGTTTTAGATGATATTATCAAATCAAGTCCAAACATAATAGATTTAATAGAAGTTGGTGATATTTTAAAGTTCAAAGACACGAAACATTATCAAGAGGTATTAGCAATAGATAATGAAAAACTATACTTAACTGAATATATTTATATGAGTGGTCTTCATAAATATAAAAAAGAGATACAAGCAGATTTGGAGTGGGTTATAACTCACGAACAAATTGAAGCAATGCAATATAAAGTAGGTGAGTAATAATGAGTGCAAAAGAAATGTTTGAAAAGTTAGGGTATGAAGAAAGAAAACATGAAAATTATATTAGATATGTTGGGAAGTTTTTTATAAGTGATTGGTACAATATATTATTTGATTTAGAAAGAAAAACAATATATCCAAACATAACAAGTGATAGTCCATTTACACCAGCTGAACCATTAGAAATAAATATAGATTTACTACAAGCAATAAATAAACAAGTAGAGGAGTTAGGGTGGTTAGATGAAAAATAAAATAGAAGATATAGATTTTGATAATATAGATTTATCTGATTTTCAAGAAGATGTAGATGAGATAAGAAATGATATTAAAAATATTAAAAATAATAAAAAACTAATGAGTGTCTTAAAGAAAAAAGAAATAGAAAGAATATTAGCAACAAGTGGGAAATATATTACTTATGCAGAAAGATGCTATGTATTAGATTACATAACTAATTTACAAGAAAAAGTAGACCAATATGAAAATCCTGATGATATGACTTTAATGTTTATGTGGTGTGATGAAAAAGCAAAAGACAAGATAAAACAATTACAAGAAGAAAGAAACACATTATATAAATACACACCAGAAAAAGGATTTAGATTAGTAGGTGATGAAGAATGAATATGAAGAAAATAGTTAATGATTATATTGATGATTTGGAAATGAAAGCAAAACAAAGTGATAAATATTTTGTTGAAAGAAATGAATTGTATATCGAAAAAGAACAAATAAAAGAAATATTAAGAAAATGGCACAATATGAATGGTGTAAGTGTTTATGATATAGGAAACTTTCTACAAGAAATAAATGACATTGTATTTAAACCTAAAATTATACAAAGTGGTGATGATAATGAAAAGTAGTGGCGTAACATTAGAAGAAATACGAAGATTATTTAAAGCATTAGAAGAAAGTAAATTGAATAATAGTATGCAAATATTAATTGATAATGAAATGTGCAAACAATTTCAAGATATAATAGAAACGATATGTAGTTCAAAAGATAAAAAAGACAAAGAAATAGAAAGATTAACAAATATCATAAATGAATTAGATAAATTAATAGAACAATATTCTAAAAATGAGTATTATTATAAATATAATGGCAAATATTTAAAAAGTGAAATAATCAATGATTTAAAAGAATTGAAAGAGAGTAAATAATGACAATAAGAGAACAACTAGAGCAAGACAAAATATTAGAATCTTATTATTATTTTATAGATCCGTTAGAAATTAAGGAGGACAAAATGGAAAAAGAGAATTTAAAAAACTTTACAAGAAGATTAATGAATATAAAACAAAGATTAGAAATGATTAAAATACAACAAGAATATTTAAAGAAAGAAGAAAATGTTTTAAAAACTGAATATGAAAACATTATGTTAGAGTTATGGGAATTATTTCCTAGTATTAATACACCAATTGACAATAATGTTCGCCAAAAATAAATTTTAAAAAGGAATTATATTTATGGATAAAACTTATTTGAAAAATATGAGTTATGATGAATTAAGAGAAGTGTTGGATAAAATCGTAAAGATTTTGACGGAATCAAATGTATATCCTGCATTAGACGGTAAATTATATATAGCAGATGCTAAAGAAATCGTAGATTTAATAAACAGTTGCAAAAAGTAAATTAAAATGATATAATTAAATCACAAGGTTTAGAAACTTTCGAAGCCTAAACCGTGTTGCTCTTGTGAGCAGCATTGAGTAGATAGTAAAAGTGGTAAATACTACGGGAAGCAAGCCACCTTCCTACCGTATCGCTATGCAGTGGTGCTTAAGAAGTAAACTTATGGACATAGCAAGTAATGTAGTTAGTCTATCTATTCAATGGTGCTTATAATAGGCACTATAAGATAGTGAGCTATAAGTTTTGCTTATATTTCACACTTGATTTTGCACTGCTTATTTTTATAGGTAGTGTACTGATGATATATAAAGCAATAGACAGGAAAAGGAAACCAGCCGAGCCGTTGTTGTATCATTAGTACAGTATCTATAATTAGATACAAAACGATAAATAATATGGGGCAACTAGTTTAACTGGTAAAACATAGAAAACTGTATATCTTGTCTTTTTTCTAAGATTGTAGGTT
>Ga0247608_10001083_pt1 | contig 39571 bp, 36 predicted proteins | sample 176DNAGHGlowgp2_FD_193490 | JGI IMG/M metagenome (GOLD analysis project Ga0247608, IMG submission 193490) | Sheep rumen microbial communities from Palmerston North, Manawatu-Wanganui, New Zealand - 1766 DNA GHGlow gp2 | ecosystem: Host-associated > Mammals > Digestive system > Stomach > Rumen ...
CCGAAGCATACGGCATAAAGGCCGCTACTCTCGGTTCATATGAAGAACTCGACAACTACAAGGAATGGATCGAAGACGACGAGCCTTGTCTTTTCGACATTCAGTTGCCTGAGGCATCTTTCCTTACACCGAAGATCAAGTTTGAGACCGGCAAGATGAGACCTGAACTGGATAGCGGTATAATTGATGAAGTAATTAATATATTGAGAACAAAGACTATTTCAACATCCGGAAAATGAGGAAAATATGACAGATCATCCGTTCGTTACAATAATTATTCCTTTTTATAACACACCTGAAAAGGAATTTAGAAGATGTATTGATAGTTTAATAAATCAGACCTGTAGCGACTTTGAAGCTATCGTTATAAATGATGGCAGCGAAGAAAAATACAATGAAGCTTTGAATAATGTTGTTAGTTTAGATTCAAGAGTGCGCTTGATAAACAAGGCTAATGAAGGATCTGCTATTGCCCGTAATCTCGGTATTTCTGAAGCAAAAGGCGAGTACATTATGTTTCTTGATTCTGATGATGCTCTTACGGATTTTTGTCTGGAAGAGGCTGCTGAGATCATTTCTAAATCGCAACCAGATTTAGTTATGGGTGCTGTAAAAAAAGTTACTGAAGATGAAATTGATGTTTTTAATCCGGAAAAACAAAAAGAATTAAGGCAAATACTTGTATCTAAAGAAAATGATAAGGATGCCTTGATGTCTCATATGATTGGAAATAAAAATGAGATGTTTGAAGTGAGTAACGGATATATAGCTGATGGGCCTGTTGCTAGATTACTTAAAAGAACTATTGCAATTGAATCATCTTTTTCTAAAGAGTCATTTTGGAATGATGATACAATTTGGAATACTAAGATGCTTCGAAAGTGTAAAAATATAATTATAGTTGATGACATATGGTATAAGTATCTTATTTTTTCATTTTCAAAAACAAGAAGATATAGACCGAATTGTCCATATGAGTTTAATTATCGAACAAAACAAGAATTAGAACTTTTTAAAGAATTATGGCCAAATTGTATGGAAGGTATATACATTAGAATTTTTAATGATATAACAACGTTTTGTAGAACATATTTGTTCCATCCTGACAATCCGTTGCCTTGGAAAGAAAAGTATAGAAATTATAAAGAGTGCATTCATAATGATGCATATAGAGAAACATTAAAGAAAGTGAGTTTTAAGCGAGAGAAACGATTTATAAACCGAACCGCTAAAGAAATACTGAGATTTACGTCTTATCATGGTCCTAATATAGTCTCTTATTGGATTTTAAAGTCATTCTATAGTTTAAAAAAGAATGCATTGTGAGATTGTTTTTATGAGAGTACTTATAATTGGTAATGCGGATTCAATATGGGTCAAATCCCTTGTGGAAAGAACACACATTGCTTTTGGCGATGATGTTTCTATTTTGTCTCCTAAAAACTCAGTATATTGTGAGTTTTACTCTGCATATCATGTGAATGTTTATATAATCCGTAAAATAAAATGTGCATTGTTCATTACTAATTTTTTTAAGAATTTAAGCTTTATATCTAAGAAATATGACTTAGTTACAGTTCAATACACTGAAAAATGGAATGCGTTTTGGGGGAGAATGGCAAGCTGTTTTAATAAGAAATTGATTATTTCTTTTTGGGGGAGTGATCTGCTCAGGCTTAATAATCCTGACAAGAATACATTTCGTGCCATTAAACGGTCTTCAGCGGTGACATTAACTACAGATGATATGGTTAAGAAATTCACTGAATTATATGGTGAACAGTATTCAAATAAGATCAGAATGACTAAGTTTGGATCAAATGGTATAGATTTTCTGAATAATCATATTGATCAGAATGAAGTTGCTGAAAAGTTTGGAATCGATACAAGTAAAGTGGTTATATCTATAGGATATAACAAGATGAAAGAACAACAGCATTTAGCCGTTCTGAATGTTATTAACTCTCTTCCTGAATCATTAAGAAGCAATATTCATTTGATATTAAGATTAACCTACGGATCAGGCGACAGCAGTTATGTCAGACAGATCAAAGATCTTGTTGAATCAAGTAAGTGTTCGAACACGATATTTGAAGAATACCTTTCTGATATTGATGTAGCTGGGATTACTCAGCTTACTGATGTTTTCATTCATGCCCAGACTACGGATGCAAGATCCGCTTCGATGTCGGAACATCTGTATTCTAAATGTTTGGTAATTAATCCTTCCTGGATCAATTATCCTGATTTTGAAGGAAAGGTGTTTTATCTTACATTCAAAGATTTCGATGATCTTAAAGCTGTGCTTCTTGATAATCTTTGTAAAAAAGAACAGAGCCGGTATATTGATAAACTTTATGAAAACTCGAAAACGGTATCAGATTTGTGTTCATGGGATTCATTGGCTCCGTTATGGAGAAAAATATATGAGGAAAAATAGAATTCGTTTTTACGTTCATGACTTGAATGTTTATCTGGATTAAAGGAGGTTAATTGGAATGAATAACAGCATAATAATTTCAAATGATATTTCTTTGCTTGATGCTTTAGGGATAATGGATAAGAATAACCGCAAATTGCTGGTGGTTTGTGATAATGATCTTTTTTTAGGCGTAGTCAGTATTGGTGATATTCAAAGAGCTATTCTGAAAAAACAGGATCTTTCGCTCCCTGTTTCATCTGTTATCAGACAAAAAGTAACGTATGCACTGGTTACTGATGATATTAACCTCGTTAAAGTACGGATGAAGGAAAACAGGATCGAATCGATGCCTATTATTGATAATGACGGCAGATTACAAGACATAATCGAATGGGAAGATCTGTTTTTAGCAGAGGATAATAAGAAAGCCGAAAATCTGGGACTTCCTGTTGTAATTATGGCGGGAGGAAAGGGAACAAGGCTTCTTCCGTTGACAAATGTTATTCCCAAACCGCTTATCCCGATCTCTGATAAGACGATAATAGAAGAGATCATGTCTAAATTTGTTGATTCAGGATGTGATCGATTTTATATTTCCGTCAATTATATGATGGATATAATCAAAGATTATTTCAATAAAAAAGACAACTGGAATGTTGAATTCATTCAAGAGAAGATGCCGCTCGGTACCGGAGGCTCTTTATATCTGTTAAAGAATAAGATCAACAGTACTTTCTTCGTAACCAATTGTGATACTTTAGTGGATATTGATTTGAATGCGTTGCTGGAATATCACAGGAGCAGCGGGAATATTATTACTACTGTTGCTGCTTTAAAGACTATTAAGATTCCTTATGGCACCTTGGAAACCAAGGTCAATGGTGTGGTCGATAAGGTTACTGAAAAACCGAATCTGCTTCTTCAGATTAATTCCGGTTTTTATGTATTAGAGCCTGAAGTATTGAATTATATAGAAGACGAGGTTTTTTTGAATCTTCCTGAATTGATCCAGCGACTTATAGATGATGGTCATAAAGTCGGTGCCTTTCCGGTGCCGGAAGGTTCCTGGATAGATATGGGTAATTGGGATGAGTATCTGCGTTTGGTAAATATTTATTCCGGTAATAAGCCGACAGAATAATATAACAGGGGATTATATATGAAGACAGAGAACAGAAATGTTGGGATCGAAGCTTTAAGATTCATATCTATGCTGATGATTCTGATCCTGCATTATTTCAATCAGGGAAATGTTTTGAAGCTTACTTATTCTAATATGACTTCTTTTCCGTTGATCTGGATAATAGAAGGTATCTGTCTTATATCGGTTAATATCTATATGCTTATCAGCGGATATTTTCTATCAGATAAGAAATATAGCTGGAGAAGATTGCTGTCTTTCTATGCAACAGTATTTTTCTATTCAGTTACTATCACTGCCGGCCTTCTTATATTCCATAAAACAACGCTGGATTTTAAAAGCCTTTTGTCTGTATTTCCTATAGTCGGAAGCCGCAGTAACTGGTTTGTTTCTGTTTACTTTGCAGTGTTGTTGATCAGTCCTATTCTGAACTTGATCATTAATTCAATTGATCAAACGCTTTATAAGAGAATGCTGATCATCTTATTTGTTCTATTCAGTGTTATACCTACTTTTTTCTTTTGGAGCGATCAATTTGACCTTAATGACGGATATTCTATTCTTTGGTACAGTTATTTGTATCTGGTCGCTGCGTATATCAAGAGATATGGTATACAAGTAAAAACAAGGGCATTGGTGTTGATGTTCAGCAGCATTATTATCCTGCCGATCACGAAAATTACAATCTTGTTAAAACTCGCAACAACTCCTTTGGGAATAGCTGATAATATGTTTTACGCTTATAATTCTTTTCCGGTGTTTTTGGCCGCGTTATCGTTATTCCTTTTTGTTATCAGGAAAGGCGGACGCAAAGAAAAACGTTGGTATGACAACATATTCCTGTTTTTGGGTAAAGTTTCGTTTGGTGTTTTCTTTATTCACAGCTTTGTTTTGCTTAGAACAAGACTGTGGGTATTCCTTGGAAGTGAGAAATACATCGGTTCACCGTTGCAGTTAGTACATGCGCTTGTATCTATCTTACTTGTTTATGCTGTTTGCAGCATTATTGATACATTAAGATCTTTGTTTTTTAAATATTGTGGAATTGACTCGTTAATTAAGAAGATCAGCAATAGATTGGATGAGAGGTTTTCTCTTTGAGAATAATACAGGAGAGATAAGAATGAAAAGATTAGTATTGATCGGGGGCGGGGGCCATTGTAAGTCTGTTTTGGATACTGTGCTTAGAACCGGTATTTATATTGATATTGTAATTACTGACCCCGATATAGAAAAAAACACATTGATCTCAGGCGTAAGAGTTGTTGGTGATGATGATTTATTACCTGAAATCTATAAAAGCGGGTTTACTGATGCATGTATTACTGTTGGTGCATTAGTTAATCCCGAAGCCAGAAGGAGAATATGTGACAGAGTCAAGGGTATAGGCTTTAATTTCCCCGCTATTATTGATCCTTCTGCTGTAGTTTCAGACAGTTCGAAGATCGGTGAAGGGTCTTTTATCGGGAAAAACGCTGTTGTGAATGCAGATGCGGTAATTGGAGATCATTGCATTATTAATTCAGGTGCAATCGTTGAACACGAATGTATAATAGGGGACTTTTCCCACATTTCTGTTGGAGCTGTTCTATGCGGTAATGTTAATATCGGCAGCAATTGTCTGATCGGTGCCGGCTGTAAAGTGAAACAGGGTGTCAGTATCGGGAATAATTCCATTGTAGGGATTGGAAGTACGGTCCTGCATGATGTTGAACCCGGCAGGACTGTTTATGGATTAGTTAAATAAAGACTAATTTTAATATATATATTATAATAATAACTTATGAATATTAATTCTAAGTCAATTAAGAGCCAAATCATTAAACTTAAGAACAATGGTTTTGGCGATATTTTTTTCAGTTCTGTTTTTGCTGAATTTATCAGCTTTATAGTTTTTGTCTTTATTGTCCGCTCATTCCCTAAAGCAGATTATGGTAATTATGGAATAGCTTACAATATTTACGGCTATATTAATGTGTTTATCGGTCTTGGATTATGCAATGGTATATTGCAATATTGCTCAGAAGTAAGGCCTGATGAACAGAAAAAAGCTATTTATTTGTTTTCTTCCAGGCTTGGAACTGCATTTTGCGTAATATTACTGGTATTAATGCCGGTTTTGTCTGTTATTTTCCTTAATGGAGATCCCAGATTCTATTTCCTGATAATGTCCGGCTGGCCTGTTGCGGTATTTCTTTCGAACTTCAATTTAATAAGATTGCGTATTATCAGGGATAACCGTCATTTTATGATATCGAATGTGTTTTCTTCTGTTATCTTCATCATTGCTGTTATTCCATTGACTAAGGTATTTGGTATATCCGGATATATTTTGGCATTCTATTTGAAATATATCGCCACATATATTCTTGCCCGTGTTTTTGTTCCTGCAATAAAAAAAGCTGACGTAACTGAGAAACTCAGTAGATCATTCAAATGTGAGATTATAAAGTACTCGTTGGTTTGCTGTATAACCAATTTTGTTTCACAGATATTAATGCTGGTTGATGTTACATGCATCAACATTTTCCTTGATGATCCGACGATAGTCGCTTCTTATAAAGCAGCCACACAGATTCCGGTAGCTTTGTTGTTTATTCCTTCAAGTGTAATTACTTTTATTTTCCCTTATTTGGCTGAAAATAACCAAAACTATAAATGGTTGAAGAAAACAAGTAAAAAACTGATCGTGGGAGTTTTTTGTTTAAACCTGGTTGTTGCTGTTTCAGTTATTATACTGGCTCCGTTTATCGTCAGAGTGCTCTGGGGAGCGAAATATGACGATGCTGCACCCATTCTGCGGATCCTTGCTTTTAATTTCCTGATAACAGGAAGCTTTAATACTGTATTTGGAAATATTATGGTTGCTATCAAAAAAGTAAATATAAATTTGATCAAGACTGCAATTTGCAGTTCGCTTAATATTGTATTGAATATAATATTAATCAGACAATTCGGCTCACTTGGAGCAGCTTATGCCACTGTAATCGTATCTTTCTGTTCTTCGATATTTGCTGTTTCTTACTTTGTATATTGGATAAAAAAACAGGAGAAAAATGATTTAAGAAAGGAAGAAATAAATGTTTGATCTTTCAAAGTTTATCAGCTCTTATGTAACTAAAAGACCTGAATCTATGTTTTTACAGGATATAGAGCAGAATAAAGAAAAACTATATGATTCTATTAACGGAAAGAGTTTTCTGGTAATTGGCGGTGCCGGATCGATAGGCTCATCATTTATCCGTGCTGTATTACCATTTAAGCCGGCTGAACTTGTTGTTGTAGACACGAATGAGAACGCGCTTACAGAATTAACCAGATCATTGAGATCAGACAGCGTTTTATCCCAATGTGTCCCTGATGTGTATCTTTCATATCCTATGGATTACAGTTCCATTGCATTTAGAAGGATGTTTTCACATCATATGCGTTCAAACGGCATGACAGGATTTGATATCATTGCTAATTTTTCTGCTCATAAGCATGTCAGATCTGAAAAAGACATCTACAGTATCGAAGCTTTACTTCGAAATAATGTAATAAATGCAAAAAGTTTTCTTGATCTACTTGAAACATATCCTCCGGAAACATATTTTTGCGTTTCAACAGATAAGGCCGCTAATCCCGTAAATGTTATGGGTGCCAGTAAGCGGATTATGGAAGATCTTATTTTCTCGTATTCATCTGTGTTTGATGTTAAAACAGCAAGATTTGCAAATGTAGCTTTCAGTAACGGCAGTCTTCCTGCCGGTTTTCTGGAACGAATTAACAGAAGACAGCCTATTTCTGCCCCTTCTGATGTAAAGCGTTATTTTGTATCTCCTGAAGAATCCGGTCAGATTTGTATGCTCGCTGCGATTCTCGGTGAAAACAGAAATATCTTCTTCCCGAAACTTGCGGAAGCTCAAATGACTTCTTTTGACAGGATCGCTGAGGATCTGTTATCTGTTATGGGATATGAGATAGATTATTGTGACTCTGATGCAGAAGCGATAGACAAAGCAGCTAATATGAGTGATGGTCAGCCATATCCTGTTCATTTCTCGGCATCTGATACCAGTGGCGAGAAAGCATATGAAGAGTTCTATGTCGAAGGAGAGAGCCTTAACAAGGACCGCTTTAATTCTCTGGGTATCATTATAGATAAACCTATCCCTGACAGGAGCAAAGTCTTCAATCTGATAGAAGCATTAAGTAATGAATTTGAATCTGATACATGTACTAAAGAAGAAATTGTCAGACTTATATCTGATTATCTTCCCAGTTTTAATCATATCGAGACAAAGAAGAACTTAGACGAGAAAATGTAATACTAATTTATTTTGAAGGTGACAAAATGATTCCATTAGCAGTACCAAATTTGACCGGAAATGAAAAGAAGTATTTAGACAATTGTATTGATACCACATTTGTATCTTCAGTTGGTAAATATGTTACTGAATTTGAAAAGATCATAGCAGAGCAAACAGGTTCAGCAGATGCTGTGGCAACCTCATCGGGCACTACAGGTATCCATGCTGCACTTACTGCTGTCGGAGTATCATATGGTGATCTGGTTATTATTCCTACTTTTACTTTTATTGCTTCGGCAAATGCTGTCAGACATTGTGGAGCTTATCCCTGGTTAATGGATATTAGTACATCAGACTGGTGTCTGAATCCTGATCTGGTTAGAAATGAAATATCAGCTCATTGTGAAATTGATTCTGATGGCAATCTTTATCACAAAGACAGCGGTAAAAGGGTTGCCGCTATAATGCCGGTTTATACTCTTGGTAATATCCCTGATATGAGAGAATTCCGTAAGATCGCTGATGAATATCATTTACCTCTCATAGCCGATGCAGCTTGTGCGATCGGTGCAGATAGAGAGGGGAAAAGGATCGGTGAGCTTGCCGATCTAAGTATTCTTTCATTCAATGGAAATAAGACTATTACATGCGGCGGCGGCGGTGCTATAGTTGGAAATAATAAAGCGTTACTGGATAGAGTACGACATCTCACTACTACTGCCAGAGTTTGGCCTGATTACGATTTTGACGAAGTCGGGTTTAATTATAGAATGACTAACATTCAAGCCGCAGTAGGCGTTGCTCAAATGGAACGACTTGATAGTTTTATTGAGACAAAAAGAATGGTCCGCACATATTATTCAGGAAAATTAAGTGATTTTGCGAAAGAAAGAAACATATCGTTCTTTCCGACTACTGACGGATCATCCTGTTGGTTTTCAGGTATAGTTTTACCTGAAGGAACTGTATTGGATACAGCAAAAGAAATATGTTCAAAAATGAAAGAATGCTCAATTGAGACCCGTTCTTTCTGGAAACCTGTGCACCTTCAAATTCCATATTCAGATTGCCCTAAGAGTGATGTCAGTGTTTCTGAAGGACTTTGGCAAAGGATAATTACATTACCCTGCAGTACTAATATAACTAATGATGATCTGGAGACAGTATCTAATTCATTAATAAATGTAATAAATAATTTATAAGTCTGTATAATAAAGAATTATTGCGTGTTTTAAGGTAAATATAATGAGAATACTTGTAACAGGTGTATGCGGCCAGCTTGGTCATGATGTTGTAAATAACGCTATTGCCAGAGGGCATGATGTAATCGGATCAGATATACAGACTGAGTATTCCGGTGTTTCCGATGGCAGCACTGTTACTTCTGCTCCATATTGCCGGCTTGATATTACTGATCAAGTTGCTGTATTTAATACGATTAATGAGATCAAACCTGATGCCGTTATCCATTGTGCAGCCTGGACTGCAGTTGATGCTGCTGAAGATGAGGAAAACAGGGAAAAGGTCGACAGGATCAATCATCTGGGCACTAAGTATATTGCTGAAGCTGCTAAATCGATCGATTGTAAGATGCTTTATCTTTCCACAGATTATGTCTTTGACGGTAAGGGTGAAAGGCCATGGGAACCTGACGATAAGTGTTATGCTCCTCTGAATGTATACGGACAGAGCAAACTTGACGGTGAACTCGCTGTATCCGGAACACTTGAGAAGTTTTTTATTGTCAGGATTGCCTGGGTATTCGGACTTAACGGAAAGAACTTTATAAAGACTATGATCAATGTAGGTAAAACTCATGATACAGTCCGTGTCGTTAATGATCAGATCGGTACACCCACATATACTCTTGACCTTTCCAGACTTCTCGTAGATATGGTTGAAACTGATAGATACGGTTATTATCATGCGACGAATGAGGGCGGTTATATCACGTGGTATGATTTCTGTGTAGAGTTCTATAAACAATACGGACTAAATACAAAGGTTATACCTGTTTCTACTGAAGAATACGGTCTTTCTAAAGCTGCAAGACCTCATAATAGCAGATTAGACAAGAGCAAACTTGTCGAGGCAGGTTTTATACCATTACCTGACTGGAAGGATGCTGTTAGAAGATATCTTGAGGAGGTCAATCTTTAATGGCATTTACTTTTGAACATACTAAGTTACCTGGTGTTGTTGTAATTCAGCCACAGATATTCGGTGATAAACGTGGCTATTTTATGGAAACATTCAAAAAAGGTGAATTTGAAGCAGCCGGTATTACTAAAGAGTTCGTTCAGGATAATGAGTCATCATCAACTAAAGGTGTTCTTCGTGGTCTGCATTTTCAGAAAGAACATACACAGGGTAAGTTGGTCAGAGTTACTCGTGGTGAAGTGTTTGACGTTGCGGTAGATGTCAGACCAGGCTCAGAAACTTATGGTGAATGGGTTGGTGAAATATTAAGCTCTGAAAAGAAGAATATGATTTATATTCCGGAAGGCTTTGCCCATGGTTTTCTTGTTTTATCTGATACTGCTGAGTTTTTATATAAATGTACTGATGTTTATGATCCTTCAAGTGAAGGTGGTATTCCTTGGAATGATCCTACGATTGCGGTAGAATGGCCTCAATTGGATTGCGAGTATAAGACAAGTGAAAAAGATGAGAAGCATGAAGGTTTTACTAATCAGGATTTCTCTTGGGCTGCTAAGTGGTTATAAGGAGTAGTTTTCTATGAAAGGCATTATTTTAGCAGGTGGTTCTGGAACAAGACTTTATCCGTTAACTAAGGTTACTTCAAAACAGTTGTTGCCTGTTTACGATAAACCGATGATATATTATCCCTTATCAACGCTAATGCTGGCCGGTATAAGAGATATTCTTATAATTTCTACTCCTGACGATACTCCAAGATTTGAAGCACTTCTTGGTGATGGCAGTCAGTTTGGTATTTCTCTTTCTTATAAAATTCAACCTAGTCCGGATGGACTTGCTCAGGCCTTCTTAATTGGCGAGGACTTCCTTAATGGCGAAGCCGGTGCTATGGTGCTTGGTGACAATATTTTCTATGGAATGGGATTCAGACCTATTCTAAAAGATGCATTGAAAAATGCTGAAGAAAACGGACGGGCTACTGTATTTGGATATTATGTACCTGATCCAGAAAGATTCGGTGTAGTTGAATTTGATGATGATGGAAAGGTTTTAAGTATTGAAGAAAAACCTGATAATCCAAAGTCAAATTATGCCGTCACCGGTTTGTATTTTTATCCTGCAGGAGTAAGTGAAAGAGCTAAACAGATTAAGCCTTCTGCCAGAGGTGAATTGGAGATTACAACTCTTAATGACATGTATCTCAAAGAAGAATTGCTTGATGTTAAGATATTGACCCGTGGTTTTGCCTGGCTTGATACAGGGACAATGCAGAGTCTTTTACAGGCTGCAATGTTTATAGAAATGGTACAAACAAGGCAGGGCGTTACAATATCTGCACCTGAAGAAATAGCATTCAGAAATGGATTTATCGATAAGGATCGTTTAATGGAATCTGCTAAGGCATACGGAAAAAGTCCTTATGGTGAGCACTTAAAAGCAGTTGCTGAAGGAAAGGTGAGGTAATTACCTCGCCTTCTTACTTATTGAAAGAGAGAAATTGTGCTATGAGTTCAAATGAAGCCGGTACTACTTTAAAACGTTCCCTTTCCCCAACACACGTATGGGCGATTGCATTCGGTTGTGTAATAGGGTGGGGCAGTTTTATAAATCCGGGCAAGAAGTTTTTGCCGACATCGGGTGTAGCAGGCACTGCTATTGCGATGATTCTTGGCGCTCTGGTCATGATCATCATTGCATTTTCGTATGCTTATATGGTTCCGAAGTATCCTAAGGCAGGTGGTGAGTTTACATTTGCCAAGATGTGCTTTGGTAAGAACATGGCTTTTGTCTGCGGGTGGTTCCTAGTAGTTGCATATCTGACAAATGTTCCGATGAACAGTACGGCTATTGGACTTATTGTTGATGGCCTTGATGGCAGCAGCGATATCTTGAAATTCGGTTTTCATTATTCAATTGCAGGATTTGATATCTATATGGGAGAGATGATCATTGCTATGGCCATTCTTATCTTATTCGGTTGGCTTAATATCATTGGTGTTAAGAAAGCCGGATTTGTTCAGACTATCCTTTCGATTTTACTTGTAGTATGCGTTTTCACATTGTGCGTTGCAGCATTGGTATCAAGTAAAACTAAAGGAATCAATATGGAACCTGTATGGGGCTTTGATAAGGCTGCAGCTATTGAGGCCGGTGTTAACACTTCGGGTATTGCGGAGTTTGCACATAAAGGTACAGGCGGGATTATTGGAGCCATCCTCGCAACTTTTGCTATAGCTCCATGGGCGTATGTAGGATTTGATGCTATTCCTCAGGCAGCTGAAGAGTTCAATTTCAGCTTTAAGAAGGTATCGTTCATAATGATCATTTCGATAGTATTCGGTTGTTTTGTATATACAAGTAACAACACAGTTGCCGCCGCTGCTCTTGAGAACTGGCCGGACAGGGTAATGGCAGGGGAGTGGGTAGTACTTGTTGCTGCAGAGGAGCTTTTGGGTACTTTCGGTAAGGTCTTGGTCGGACTTGGCGTTTCATGTGCTGTTTTATCAGGTATTATGGGCTTTTATTTAGCAGCTTCACGTTTAATGTATTCCATGGCCCGTGACGGATATCTGCCTGAATGGTTCGGTAAGGTTGATCCTAAGTACGGAACTCCAAAGAATGCAATGTTGTTTTGCATTATCGTTTCTTTATCCGGTCCAATATTAGGCCGTGAAGCATTAGGCTGGTTTGTTGATATGAGTGCAATAGGTGCAAGTATAGGATATTTCTTCACATCGGCTTCAACGCTTGTTACCATAAGAAAAGATAATGACGGTACGCCATTCTTAAAGATTATGGCAGGTGTCGGTGTAGCTTTTTCTTTGATATTTATGGTGTTACAGCTTATTCCTATACCGGGTATTAATGGAGTTCATTTCGGTAAAGAGAGCTATATAATGCTGATTATATGGTCTGTATTAGGCATTATTTTCTATATCAAACAAAGAAAGTTATTCTCAAAGATATGATCAAAGTCGCTTTTTTCGATTGTAAGACATACGGAAAAGTACTTATGGTGAGCATTTAAACTCTTTTTATCTGAAATTATCAAATAATCCCTATAAATAATTAAATATTATATAATATTATATTGAATTTTCGATTTAGGAGAGGATGCTTTGTATAAACGCAATGTCCAGGGTTGGGCAAAAAATATAGGGTTTATGCTGCTGGATATGATCTGCTTGCAGGTCGTTTATATTGTATCGGTTTATATCCGTCATAACATTTTTGCGTATTCTTATCCTCTATATAAGACTATGGCTATCAATCTGATATTGGTTGATGCAATTGTTTTGTTATTAAACGATTCAATGCATGAGGTACTAAACAGAGGATATTACATTGAAATAGTTGAGTCTTTCAAACACAGTATCCTTGTTTTTGCCATAACTACAATTTATATGTTTGCTACGCAGAGCGGTGACGCTTATTCGCGTATTATCTTGTTCCTGACATTCATTTTCCATTTCCTGTTCGGTTATCTTACCAGAATAATATGTAAGATCGTTGTTTCCAAGTTGGGTATAAAACTTGAAAAGCAGAATAACATGCTTGTTGTTACTTCTTCTAATGAAGCAGAATCTATTCTTGATAAGCTTTCAAAAGATAAAACGGCAAATTATAAGATTACTGGTGTAATTCTTACTGATGACTCTCAAATCGACAGTATAAATAGCATTCCGGTTGTTGCTAATCTTGACAATGCTGCTGATTATATAGTCCGTGAGTGGGTCGATTCCGTTTATATTGATGCTTCAATTTCTGATAAGAAAGTTGTCGAGCTGATGGATAAGTGTACATTGATGGCTATTCCAACGCATTATCATGTAAAGAACTTAAAGCATGATGAGATCAAGCGTTTTTCCGAACAGCTCGGCGGAACTACGGTTCTTACTACATCTATCAGTTTTGCTTCGCCGTTTCAGCTGTTTATCAAGCGTGTGTTTGATATCTTTGCCGGAATTATAGGCAGCATATTTGCTTTGCTGATAATCGCTGTTGTGGGCCCGATTATTAAGTCTAAATCTCCCGGTCCGATCTTATTCGCACAGGAACGGATCGGCAAGAACGGTAAGAGATTCAAGATGTATAAGATACGTTCTATGTATATGGATGCAGAAGAACGTAAGAAAGAGCTTATGAATGAAAACCGTGTCAAAGACGGTATGATGTTCAAGCTTGATTTTGACCCTCGTATAATAGGCAATGAGATACTTCCTGATGGAACAAAGAAGACGGGAATAGGTGAGTTCATAAGAAAGACAAGCCTCGATGAATTCCCCCAATTCTTTAATGTGCTTGGCGGATCTATGTCGACCGTCGGAACCAGACCTCCTACGGTAGATGAATATGAAAAGTATCATTTCCACCATCGTGCCAGGATGTCTGTTAAGCCCGGTGTGACCGGTATGTGGCAGGTTAATGGAAGAAGTGAGATTACTGATTTTGAGGAAGTAGTTAAGCTCGATACATCTTATATCGTTAATTGGAGCCTTCTTTTGGATTTAAAAATCCTGTTTAAGACGGTCAAGGTGATCTTTACACATAAGGGTGCTATGTAAATGAAAGTCTGTTTAGTTGGTTCATCAGGTGGTCACCTTACTCATTTATATATGTTGAAGCCGTTCTGGGAAGGCAAGGAACGCTTCTGGTGTACTTTTGATAAAGAAGATGCAAGATCGCTTCTTGAAGGTGAGACGATGTATCCTGTTTATTATCCCAGCAACAGAAGCATAAAGGCATTGTTTATAAATACTCACCGTGCAATAAAGATACTTAAGAAGGAAAGGCCGGATGTGATTGTTACTTCCGGAGCGGCTCCTGCCATTCCATTCTTTTGGATCGGCAAGATGATGGGCGCAAAGACCGTATATATTGAGGTCTTTGACCGTATAGATAAATCCACTATATCAGGAAAACTATGTTATCCGGTCACGGATCTGTTTATCGTACAGTGGGATGAGATGAAAAAGGTCTATAAGAAGGCCGTTAATTTAGGTTCTATATTCTGAATGGGGATATGTGATGATATTTGTTACAGTCGGTACACATGAGCAGCAGTTTAACAGACTTGTGAGTTATATGGACGAATGGTCCTCATCACATAATGAAGAGGTTGTTATCCAGTCCGGGTTTTCAACCTATGAGCCCAAAAGTGCCAAGTTCAGTAAACTATTTCCTTATAAAACGATGGTCGAACTAGTTGATAAAGCGCGTATCGTTATTACTCACGGAGGTCCTTCCAGTTTTATTATGCCTCTTCAGATCGGTAAGGTGCCTGTCGTTGTACCCCGTATGAAGGAGTTTGATGAGCATGTCAATGATCATCAGCTTGATTTTGCCCGAGCGGTAGCTGAAAGACAGGGAAATATCATAGTTATTGAAGATGTTACGAAGCTTTCTGAAACACTTGATAACTATGAAACTATCGTTAATGGCATGAAGAACGGACTTATAAGTAATAACGAGAAGTTTTGTAACAGGTTCGAAGAGCTTGTTGATGAAATGATGAAGGGAAAGAAGTAAGCATTTATGTATTTATTTCTGATAATGACTCCATCACAGCTATTGAATGCGATTGTTTTAAGTAAAACGGTTTTAAAGGATATCGATTGTGATGCGTATATGACTGCAAATCTTGAGAAATATAAAGGTGCAGTTGAAAATAACAATGTCTTTAAAAATGTATATTCCTATGAATTGCTGCCTGATATAACCGGAAGAGAGAATTCTTTTAAAAGAATGTTGGTCAGAATAAAGAACGCAATCGATGTTAAAAAGATTCCCTCTATGATGCCGAGTGATATAAAACAGTACGACTGTATATTTGCATCCGGCGTAAGCCTCAGGAATTATGAGATCTATTATGCAGCCAAGAGATTAAATCCTTCTGTCCGTATTTCTTTATATGAAGAAGGCATATGTGAATATTATTCCCTGACTCAAAAAAGCAAATCAAAAAAAGAATTTTCTCATTTTTTCTTCCATTCTTATTATCTTGAAGACTGCAGGGAACTCTATGTTTATGAGCCAGGTATAGTAAAGAGTTATTGGGATAATATTACAGTGAAAGCGATTCCCAGGTTTTACGATGATAAGGATTTAATGTCTTTATTAAACAATGTCTTTAGCTTCAATATTGAAGAAACACTTGTATATAAAAACAAGGTGGTTTTTCTTGAGAGTTGTTATGATGAAGACCTTGAATCTGAAAAGTATCAACTTGAATTACTGAATAAGATAGTTGAAACAGTTGGAGATGAGAAAGTAATCGTAAAGCTTCATCCGAGATCTGCTATAGATAAATACCCTGAAAATATCAAGGCTGTTTATTCTTATGTTCCATTTGAGATTCTTGCAGTAAATATGGACCTTGACAGATGTGCCTTTGTATCGACTTGTACTTCTGCTATCGTTAATCCTAAACTTATTCTCAACAAAGAGCCGTTTGTTGTATGTTTGGACAGGGTAAACAATAAAGAACTTAGTGAATCTGATTACGTATTTGACAGGGTTGCTGACCTATATGAAAGCAAAAGTTTTTATATTCCTGGATCAGAATCCGAGCTAACAGATGCTTTGAACAAGTTGAAGGATATCTTAAATTGATTGTTATGGTATTTGGTTGTGGATAAAAGCAGAAACAAGGTAGCTATCTTTAATATTGCCAGCACTATAGTTTTGCAGGGACTGACCTTTTTTACCGGACCTGTATTTTCTCATATGCTTGGTACAAGTAATTATGGTATTGCCTCAGTTTATCTTACTTGGGTTCAGATCGCTTCTACTGTATTTTCTTTGCAGGCCGGCGGAACAGTAGCTTTGGCAATAGTTAATTACCGCAAAGAAGAACAACCCAGATTTCAATCAAGTGTTCTTTGCCTTTCGACAATAGCATATCTGCTTTTCTCTGTTGTTACGGTTGCAGGTGCTTTTGTTTTATCTAATTGGTTTAGTATTAGCATTCCAATGGTTCTTGTCGGTCTTGCTCACGGATGGGGACTTTATGTAGTTACATTTATGAATTCAAAGTTTACGTATGAATTCAAGGCTGATAAGAATTTTATCCTGTCTGTTACTGTAGCCGTACTGACTGTCGGGTTATCCATATTCCTGATCAGTAAGCTTCCCGATGAAACAAATTATTGGGGAAGATTGATCGGTCAGTCTGCTGTTTATACATTAATTGGTCTTATTTTGTTTTTGTATATTTTTAGAAATGGTAAGGCAGTTTACGATAAGACTTATTGGCAATTCACTCTTCCTATCGCAATTCCTACGATATTTCATCTTCTTGCAGGAATAGTTTTAAATCAGAGTGACAGGATAATGATACAGTGGCTTATTGATAATTCTGCTGCCGGTATCTATTCACTGGCATGCACCTTCGGCGCGGTATTAAGCTCTATCTGGAGTGCTTTGAATAACAGCTGGGTGCCATTCTATTATGAATATACAAAGCTGAAACAGACAGAAAATATTAAAACACATGCCAGGAACTACATAGAGTTGTATACGATATTGACTATGGGCTTTATCTTATTGGCAAAAGAAGTATTTCATTTTTATGCCAAAGAGAGTTTCTGGGAGGGAACAGACCTTATTCCTTTGTTTGCGATCGGGTTCTATTTTGTCTTCCTGTACAGTTTTCCTGTTAATTATGAGTTTTACCATAAGAAGACGAAGACTATTGCAGTAGGAACTACTCTGGCTGCTGTATGCAACATTGTTCTGAATTATGTGTTTATTAGTAAATGGGGCATATTGGGAGCAGTTATTGCTACTGCCTTAGCACACGGGCTACAGTTCGGGTTCCATTTTATATGTGCAAAAAAGATCAATCCCGGGGAGTTCCCGTTCAGGCTTGTTCAGTTTGCTCCTGGTTTTATTTTCGTTTGTCTCACTTGTGTTTTATACTGGTTCACCAGAGATTTATGGCTATTAAGATGGGCGTTAGGTGCCGCTCTTGGCGTATATTTATTATTTAAAATAATTAAAAGGCGTGAGATATTCTGATATAATAATTAAAAATCTTTAAAATATAAAATGCTGAAGGTATGAATATGGAAAAACTAGCAATAGATGGTGGTACACCGGTCAGAACGGAAAAGATCTTTTACGGTCGTCAGTGGATCGATGATGATGATGTCAAAGCAGTAGTTGACACTCTTAATTCGCCTTACTTAACATGCGGTCCCAGAGTTGCTGAGTTTGAGAAAAAGCTCGCCGAATATGTTGGTGCTAAATATGCTGTTGTTGTCAGTAACGGTACAGGTGCTTTGCATTGTTCCTGTATAGCTGCAGGTATCGGCCCTGGTGATGAAGTCATCACTACTCCTCTGACTTTTGCAGCTTCCGCAAACTGCGCTATTTATTGTGGCGGAACGCCGGTATTTGCTGACATAGATCCTGATACCTATAACATCGATCCGGATAGCATACGTTCAAAGATCACCGATAAGACAAAAGCAATCATTGCTGTAGATTATACCGGCCAGGCTGTTAAATATGATGAGATCCGCCAGATCTGTGATGAGTATAATCTTATCTTTATAGAGGATGCCGCACATTCATTGGCAACCAAATATAAAGGGAAACAGGTTGGTTCTCTGGCTGACATGTCTACATTCTCTTTCCATCCCGTAAAAACGATTACAGGTGGTGAAGGCGGAGCCATTACTACCAATGATGACGAATTGTATAAGAAACTTGTTCTTGCTCATACACATGGTATTACTCGTGATGAGAGCATGATGGAAGGTGCTCCTCATGAAGGAATCTGGTATTACGAGCAGATCAGCCTCGGGTTTAACTACCGTATGACAGATTTCCAGGCATCTCTACTTTTAAGTCAGCTTAAAAAACTTGATATGTTTGCTGCCAGACGTAAAGAGATTGCAAGAAGATATGATGAAGCCTTTAAGGATTTGGACGGCATAATCATTCAAAAAGAGATCCCTGAATCAGATACATGCCGTCATATTTATGTTATACGTTTGGATCTGGATAAGCTTACCTGCACAAGAAGACAGTTTTTTGATGCTATGTCTGCTGAAAACGTCCAGTGTCAGATTCATTATGTTCCTGTATATTGGTTCCCATATTATCAGCATCGCGGATATGAGATGGGTCTTTGTCCAAATGCAGAAGAAGTATATAAAGGAATAATGAGTATACCGTTATATCCGAGACTTACTGACAGTGATGTTGAAGATGTAATCCATGCAGTAACGAAAGTTGTAGAGAATTATAAGCGAGCATAATTATGGAACTGTGTTTAGGTACTGTTCAGTTTGGTATGGATTATGGTGTATTTAACACACCTAAAAAAGATCCCGAATACTGTATCTCCTGTCTTGATTATGCAACTCAAAATGGTATTAATGCGATAGACACCGCTACGGCCTATGGTGATGCGGAAAGAATTGTCGGCGAATTTCTGTCGCGTAAGACAGTAAACAGAGAGATGCTATACATAAGCACAAAGCATCTTCCTAATATTCTTGATGATTGCAAGAAGGAAGATTATGTTGATGTTATCCGAAGTAATCTTCAGAAATCTCTTGCAACGCTTAATACAGATTATGTTGATGCGTATTATTTTCACAGTTCAAGATATGCATTTGATCCGGAACTTTTGGAAGCTATAAAAGTAATGCAGCAGGAAGGTCTCGCTAAGAAGGTTGGGGTATCAGTATATTATCCCGATGAGGCGATGGCTTGTTTTGCTGATTCGAACATTAATTGCATTCAGGCGCCTTACAGCATTTTTGATCACAGGATGAAAGAATCCGGTGTTTTTAAAACGGGTAAGGACTGCGGTTTTAATATTGATGTCCGTACTGTTTTTGTTAAAGGTCTTATAAGGTTAAGAGATGATGAGATCCCGGAAAACCTTATTAAGGCTAAACCTATTTTATCTGAGCTGGATAAGATTTGTGAGCAGACAGGTTTTTCGCGTATTGATCTTGCCATGGGTTATGTAAAACGGGAAAAAGCTGTTGATCATCTGGTCTTTGGTGTCAGGGACCTTGAACAGTTAAAGTATGATATTAATTCATTTCAGAAAGATATTGATGATAGTATCTTTGATGAGATAGATACTAAATTCTCCGGCATTTCTGCTGATTTGATTATTCCCAGTCTTTGGGTTAAGAGGTGATTATTTGAAATATTTGGTTATGATCCAGGCCAGATGCGGATCCACAAGATTACCTAATAAAGTATTAAAGGATCTTTGCGGTAAACCGGCTCTTCAGCGAATGATCGAGCGTGTTAAAAGAAGCAAAACAGTTGATGAGGTAATGGTAGTAACATCAATTGAAAAGAACAACCTGCCGATACTCAAACTTTGCTCTGATATAGGAATCAGGGTTGGTGTCGGGTCAGAAGATGATGTTCTGGATCGTTTTTATCAGACTGCTAAACTTATCAGGCCTGAATATGTTATACGGCTTACTGCTGATTGTCCCTGTTTTGATGCAGGACTGTTAGATAAAGCAATCAGTGAATTACTACCTGAAACTGACTATATGGCTATGACCAGTGAATCTTTTGCCGATGGTCTTGACCTTGAGATCATAAAGTTTTCAGCTCTTGAGAAAGCATGGAAAGAGGCTGTTCATTCTTTTGAACGTGAACATGTTACCCAGTATATTGTAAGAAGACCTGAGGTTTTCAATCTTCAGAATTTTGAGTCTCCTATCGGGTATTTCGGTAATCACCGCTGGACTGTTGATGAACCTGAAGATTTTGAAGTAGTTGAACATATTTATCGTCATTTTATGTCTACGGATAAAGGTGATAAGTTTACGTATACCGATATCCTTGATTTTATGAAGGAAAATCCGGATATAAAGAAGATCAATGAGCGTTTTACTCGTAATGAAGGCTTGGAGAAATCCATTCGTGAAGATCACATAGTAGAAGCAGGGAAGTAATCTGCTTTTCTTGTGGAGGTTTAAATATGCAAAGTTTTAAAAATTCTGAAGCCCTTTTGGAAAGAGAAATAAAAGTTTCTCCTATTGCTGCCCAGACATACAGCAAGTCTTACCGTTATTTCTGCAGGGGAGCAGCTCCGAGTTATATGGATCACGGTGAAGGATGCTATATCTATGATGTAGACGGTAATAAATTCATAGATTTTATGTGTGCATTGGGTCCAATAACAGTAGGTTACAATGATCCTGAAGTAAATGCTGCTGTTATATCACAGGTTAATAAGTTCGCCAGCGGTTCTTTGCAGTCAGAACTTGAAGTTGAACTTGCTGAAAAGCTTTGTGAGATAATACCGTGTGCTGAAATGGTGCGCTTTGTTAAAAACGGCGGAGATGCAACTACAGCAGCGGTTCGTCTTGCCAGAGCATATACAGGCAGAGATATCGTTCTTATGTCCGGTTATCACGGAATGCATGACTGGTCTATCGGCGCATCGCAGAATAATAAGGGTGTACCAGAAGCAGTATGCAATCTTACCATTAATTTCACATATAACGATTTGGAAGATCTTGAGAACAAACTTAAAGCAAATGATGTGGCAGCTGTAATTCTTGAACCCATTCAGAGTAACGGCCCTAAGGAAGGATATCTTAATGGCGTAAAGAAACTAGCTCATAAATATGGAGCGATTCTGATATTTGACGAAGTAGTATCCGGCTTTCATTACGCGCTTGGCGGTGCGCAGGAAGTGTTTGGTGTTTCTCCTGACCTTGTCGCATTTGGTAAAGGAATGGCTAACGGGTATCCCATCTCAGCTGTTGCAGGTAGAAAGGAACTTCTTGAGCAGATTGAACAGGGTGTTTTTGTGTCTACTACTTTCGGTGGTGACAGCATAGCTATGGCAGCAGCGCTTGCAACACTTAAGATCCTTTCAAAACCCGAATTCTATGACCATATCAATAAGATCGGAACAATGATAAGAGACGGTATTCAGGAAAGGATCGATAAGTACGAGCTTAATGATATCCTTTCTGTCAGCGGTATGCCCGCACATTGCGGTCTTGCTTTTGAGGACTATGGTTCATTGTCTTATCTTGATATACAGTCTGTATATTCGCAGACAATGATTCAGAATGGAATTCTTGTTTTTGCAATATATTTCCTGAATTCCCATCATACAGAAGCAGAAGCCAAAGCTTATCTTGATGCGACAGATAAAGCATTTGCACTGATCCGTCAGGCCGTTGATAAAGATTCGGTTGAAGGTATTCTCATTGGCGGAAAAGTGGATCCTGTCTTTAAGAGAAATATTAAATAACATTTTTTGAATTAATTTACTGGCTGGGAGTAATAGATTTGTTTCACATATTTGACAAGATAAATAATGGTGGTATCTACGTAATCGCAGAGATGAGTGCTAATCATGGCGGAAGTCTTGATACGGCACTTCAGATAGTGCGTGAAGCTGCGAAGGCCGGTGCCGATTGCGTTAAGATCCAGACCTATACGGCAGATAGTATTACCATCGATTGTGATAACGAATACTTTAAGATAAAAGGCGGTCTTTGGGACGGTTATAAACTCCACGATCTTTATAAAGAAGCCGGAACCCCATATGAATGGCATAAGGCTATTAAAGATGAATGTGAGAAGAGCGGAGTGGATTTCCTCTCGACACCTTTTGATCCCGATGCTGTTGATTTCCTAGAAGATCTCGGTGTCGAAGCCTATAAAATTGCAAGTTTCGAACTAAATGATGTTCCTTTGATCGAATATGCGGCTTCTAAAGGCAAGCCTATGATAATGTCATGCGGAATGGCGTCGCCTGAAGATATTCAAGATGCTGTAGATGCCTGCAGAAGAGCAGGTAATGATAAGATCGTTCTTCTGAAATGCTGCAGCGAGTATCCGGCTAACTGGGAAGACATGCATCTTGGAAACATTCCTGATATGAAGAAAAGATTCGGTGTCCCGGTTGGTCTGTCTGATCACAGCTTCGGAAGTATCGGAGCTGTAGTTGCAGTCTCTCTTGGTGCACGTGTAATAGAGAAGCATGTAAAGATCGAAGGAGTTGAAAGTGCTGACAGTGCGTTTAGCATGACTATGGACGAGTTTGCAAATATGGTTCAGGATGCAAACAATGCACTTGCCATTGCAAAAGGTCCGGATTATTCACTTTCTAAGAAAGAACAGGAATCAACGGTTTTCAGACGCAGTCTTTTCGCTGTAAAAGATATTAATCCGGGTGATGAGATCACAGCTTTAAACGTAAGAAGCATAAGACCCGGTAATGGAATAAGGCCTAAGTATCTTAAGCAGATGATCGGTAAAAAAGCCAAGTCTGCTTTAAAGTTCGGACAGCCTGTTACGCAGGAATTCCTGAACGAGTTAGAGTGACATCATGGCTAAAGATATAGATGTGATTGAGTCTGACAGACTGACTTTCCGCGGGATAACAGAAAAGGATGCTGAATTAATTGTTGAGTGGCGTTCTGACCCTGATGTATACCGCTATTTCAAAGATCCTCACAAGATCAGTCTTGAAGAGCATCTTAACTGGTACAAGAATTCATATCTTAATAATGATTCAAGATATGATTGGATGTGTATCGAGAGTGATTCGGGCGAGAGAATAGGCATATTTGGTATTGTCATTGATGGTGACACGGCAGAAGTTAATTACCTGCTTTCACCCGATGCACAGCATAAGGGATATGCGACAGAAGGCGTTATGAGTCTTGCCGGATATTCTGTTGCAAAGTGGTCTGTTAAGAAATTTATAGCAGAAATCCATAAAGACAATGCGCCTTCTATAGCTCTGGCAGAAAGACTCGGATTCATTCAGATTGGAACAAATGGACCGTTTGCGATTTACGGATTTGAGGTTTGATAAGTGATACTGATCAGGGCAGATGCAAATGAGAATACCGGTTCCGGACACGTTATGCGCTGTCTGTCGATCGCATCTGCTTTTAAAGCTAAAGGAGAGACAGTAATCTTTGTTGCTGCTGATAACAAATCTTATGATCTTGTAACTTCAAAAGGTTTTGATTGTGAAATTCTTGATACTGATTTTTCCGATTTGGAAGGAGAGCTCAATAAACTCATTTCCATAATCTCTTTATATAATCCTTCGTTGTTTATTGTTGACAGTTATTTCGTAACGGGACGGTATTTTGCTGAGTTGGGTAAAAATATAAAGACAGCCTATATTGATGATCTGAATTTTAAGGTTTGGGATGTGGATTACCTTATCAACTACAATATTTTTTCTTCTGAATATGATTATTCAGGATACAAGTTCACTAAGACAAAACTTCTGCTGACACCTGAGTATGCTCCGCTTCGTGATGAGTTCAGAAATCTTCCTCCACATGACATTAAGGATAATGTTACAGATGTTCTTGTTTCTGCAGGTGGTTCTGATCCAGCCCGTATATCAGAAAGGATTATTAATGAGATATGTCCGATGTTGCCGGACATTAGATTCCATTTCATAATAGGTGCATTGAATCCCAGAATAGATGTTCTTAAAAAGCTTGAAAGAGATAATGTGATCCTTCACATAAATGAACAGCATATTGCTGATCTTATGAGGAAATGTGATATGGCAGTTTCCGCTTCAGGCTCAACTTTATATGAACTCTGCGCTTGCGGTGTTCCGACTATTGTTTTCACATTGGCTGATAACCAGATACCCGCGGCTGATATGTTTGATAAGATGGGTATTATGTTAAACAGTGGAGATTGCAGGTTTGACGAGAAGTTCATTTTAAATCTTGAATCATGTATCAGAAAACTTATTCCTGATACTGATATCAGAAACAAGATGTCTTATAACATGCAGCATCTTGTTGACGGAAGAGGAGCAGAAAGACTGGCAGAACGATTATTAAGTTAATGCTATAATCAATTATTATTTAGGAATAACAAGAGAATAATGAATAGCAGTTCAAAACAATTGAATTTCAATCTTACAGATATTGGCAAGAAAACTAAAAAAGCAGTCGATATTATTTTTGTAATTGCGGTCTTTTTGTTTATTGCAAGTTATGCATGCAAATTGACAATGTCATATTTCCCGATAATAGATACTTTATATGTCAGTGGTACCATTGGCTTGTCCATTATTGCTCTTTACCGTGTGTTCTTTGCATATTTTGAGGACAGGAAAAAGGTGGTCTTACCGCTTCTGGCTATTGTTTTTGGTGCTGTATTCAATTATGTAACAGGCAACAATATAGTGCTTCTTGCCGCTACTGCAGCTATAGCAGGTATGGGAGTCAGTGCCGATAAGATCCTTATTTCCGGTATCTGCGGAAACTTAGTCATGATATGTAATAACATATATGTGACTCTTATGAGTGGTTATGGTCTGTTCGTTGCCGATAATCAGGAACGCCAGTATATTTTACTTGGAGATAATACATTCAGTGTATCGAAGATGAATAACTTCTCATCTACTGATTTCGGTGCACACTATTTCTGGATCATTGCTCCGTATTTGTGGGTCAGAGGGCAGAAGATCACCTGGGGAGAGATATTCGGTCTGGCCGGTCTTAATATCTTTATCTATACGCTTACCGCGGCTAAGACTGCTCTGCTTTGTATATTCATTCTGATCTTCTGTGCTTTTGTCATGAAGATATGGCCTTTGATCTCCAAGAATATTAAACCAAAAGCTACAGAAGCCAAAGAGAACATATTCGTCAGAATCTTCAACGTCTGCGTAAAATTTTCCTATGTGATTTTCTCTGCTTTCTGCATTTTGTTTTCTGCTTTATTCTCGGTATCCAGTCCGTTGTTTATGACTCTGAATGATCTTCTGCACAGACGTTTGAGTCTTGCCAAGAGGGGAATGCTTGAACATGGAATCCATTTGTTTTCTTCCGGAATTCAAAATTACGGCATGGATTCATCGGCTGACGGATTCTATAACTTCCTTGATTGCTCTTATATAAATCTTCTGATCCTTTACGGTGTCCTGGTATTGTTATTCTATTTGCTGTGCATGACATCGATCCAGATAAAACATAAGAAGTATATTTATGGTGCCGTGATCTTGGCAGTTTGTGCTTTTTCGTGCATAGAGGAACATCACCTGGCTGAACTCCCGTACAACATGTTCATGCTTATCGTATTTGCCGACTTTGATATTGATAAGAAGTTAAATCCGCCCGTTGATAAAAAGATAAAGAATATAAACCTGAGTAATATATTGAACTTGAGTTGCTTTGGTTTTTGTGCAGTGTTTATTGCCATGTCTGTTATGAATTACTATTCGAAGTATAAAGCTGTTAAAGAACTTGACAGGTTAGACAGCAGGGCAGGCGAGATTTATATGGCTGTTCAGTCCAATATTGATACTCTTACTGCTGACGGATCATGGGAAACGATAACTTCTGACATGGAATCTTGTGACTATGGTCAGAAGATTACCAGATTCGGAGATTTTGCTGATGTTACGGGTGTCCACTGGCATGAAGTAAATCTGGATCCTAAAGTTCATTCATTTTATGCTGTTTCATATGATTCTCTGATCCCTGAATCATCAGCATCAATCGTTGATATTATGTTGTCTGATAATGTTAAAGCTTTGATAGGAAGCGGCAGCGTGATAATTGAATATGATGTGATCACCGGCAAGCTTTATTCTGTCTGGTATTGTGAATCAACCGGATGTTATGCGTTTGATGAAGGCAGAAGGGCAGACAGGGCCGGAAGATTAAAAGACGATGTTTCCAGAGTTGAAGGTTATTATACGGGTAATATATATGGCTGACAGACTATACAGTAAAAAAAGGATCCATTTTATGAGGATAATTTCACTGATCCTTGTAATGTCGTTTGCCGTTGGACTCTGTTCATGTAAACAGAATAATAATGATTTTGACGGAATGAAGTTCTCAAATACAAGAACAATAACAGTTCTTTCTTCTGCGACTGATGCTGAACTTGAGAAGTATATCCATGATTCAATATTAAATGACTGCAATATAAATGTTGAATTCATTCCATACGCAACACACGGACTGCCTTCCGGTGTTGTTCCTGATCTTGCTTATTCTTATGACTACAATGTCCTGACTACTTATTACAGGATGGGATCGGTCATAAACATTGCCTCATATCTTGATGAATATAATTCTTCTCTTCCTTATCTTACGGATATGCTCGGTGAAGAGAATATACACTATTGCAGTGATGATCATTCGGAAGTGTGGTATCTCAAAGCTAAGAGACCTTATAACGAGACAAGGATCACATTCATAAGAGGAGATTGGCTTGATAAATTGGGACTTGAAGTTCCTTCAACACGTGATGAATTCCATAACTGTCTTATTGCTTTTCGCGATAATTCTGATCTTTTGCTCGGCGAAGATTCTTCTAAGATGATACCTTTCATGGTAGATAATGAGCCGAATGTAAGTTGCAAACCTTTACTTGATTCATTTCTTGATACGAATATTGATGATATGAATATATTTGCTCACGGTTACTGCCGTGTTACCCAGCCCGGCTATTCTGACGGCCTTAAGGTCTTAAATGAGTGGTATTCAGAAGGACTGCTTCCTTCCGATTTTGTTACCATAGCACCTGATTCAAAGGAATCTTATCTGCCAATTGAATCCGGATATGTTGGAGCTTTTTGTGGTCAGTGCGATTATCTGTATGCGAATGGTGAGAATTCCCATATTAGTTCATTGAAAGATAATTGCAGTGATGCGACTTACATTGCGGTTAATACATTTGAGAATGCCGAAGGTGAATATACTTGCTGGAGTGAAGATTATATTGAAGAATTCGGCAGATATGTATTCATGCCTTCGACATGTTCAGATCCATTAGCTTGCCTGGTCTACCTTAACTGGATTTCGACTCCTGATAATATCGAAGCTATGGACTCTTTGGCTACAATAAAAGCATTTGAACATTCAACACTTGATGATTATGTTCTTACTTTCATTGGCCATTATCCGGATTTAGGAACCATTTCTTCTGATGAATTCAATCAGGCTCAGGAAACTGCATCTGAAGCAAAGCTGATCCGTGTTGCAAACAGATGTGTCCACCAGGGTCCTACTATATTCCCATACTTTAAGGCTGGTGTTGATTATTCTTTGGTATATCCCGGTTCAACATCACAATTAGTATGTGATGCCATAAGCCTGCCTGCAGGTGAATTTGATGATTCTTATCCTGTTTTGTTTGAAGATTATGTAGATAAGGGTGCCCGGATCATATATTCTTTCCGCATATCTGAATGGGAGAAGGTTATAATTAATGGTGATATGACACCGTATTAATTATTTGTTTTTGGTTTACAGGTATTTGCTAACTATAGTTCTTTTGCAGAGGTGAATATCAGTGAATGATGCTTATGACATAATCATAATCGGAGCCGGTGTAACGGGTTGTGCGATTGCCCGTGAGCTTTCCAGGTATGACTGCAAGGTCCTTGTACTAGAGAAAGATGAAGATGTCTGCTGCGGCACTTCTAAAGCCAACAGCGGCATTGTTCATGCAGGATATGATGCCAAGCCGGGTTCTCTTAAAGCAAAGATGAATGTCAGAGGCAATGAGATGATGAGATCTCTTGTCAGTGAACTTGATATACCGTTTAATCAGATAGGTTCACTTGTTGTTTGTACTGATGAATCACTTCGCTCAGGAATAGAAGAACTTTATAACCGTGGCATTGAGAATGGTGTTTCAGGCATGAAGATATTGGAAGCTGATGAAGTCCGCGAACTTGAACCCAATATCTCCGATGATGTTGTCTGTGCCCTTTATGCTTCAACTGCAGGGATCATTTGTCCTTTCAGACTGAATATCGCGCTTGCCGAATGCGCAAATCAGAATGGGGTGGAGTTTAAGTTTGATTCTCAGGTTACAGGTATTGAAGCAATTGACTCCGGATTCAAGGTGATTTCTTCCGGTGGAGAATATTGTGCTTCAGTTATCGTAAATGCAGCCGGGTGCCACTCTGATGAGATCCATAATCTTGTATCTTCAAAGAAATATCACATAACGCCCAGACGCGGTGATTATATGCTTCTTGACCGTTCCTGTGAGGGACTTGTAAATCATGTTATATTCCCTCAGCCTACTTCGTTAGGCAAAGGTATACTGGTCACTCCGACGGCTCATGGCAATATCCTAATAGGCCCTACGGCGATTGATACGGACAATAAAGATGAGGCACCCGTTACATCGGAAGGTCTTGCCAAGGTAATCGAAGGTTCTGCAAAGAACATTAAAGGCGTACCCGTAAAACAAGTTATTACAGGCTTTTCAGGACTCCGTGCCCATGAAGACGGCGGTGAGTTCATTCTGGAAGAAGCATCTGACTGTTCGGGTTTCTTTGACTGCGTGGGAATCGAATCTCCCGGTCTTACTGCTTGTCCTGCTGTTGGCGAATATATGGCTTCATTGGTTGCTGATAAGCTTTCTCTTTCGCTTAAGAGTACATGGAACGGTATCTGTCATGATGTTAAGAAACCGTTTGAATTATCTGAAAAGGAACGTGCGGAGCTGATCGCTTCTGAACCTGCTTACGGAACGATAATATGCAGATGCGAGACGATAACTGAAGGTGAGATCATAGATTCGATCAGGCGTCCTTTAGGTGCACGTTCTTTGGATGGCGTAAAACGCCGGACCCGTGCTGGTATGGGAAGATGCCAGGGCGGATTCTGTTCTCCTCGTGTCATGGAGATATTAAGCCGTGAATTAAATGTTCCGCTTGATTCGATAACCAAGAACGGCGGTACTTCAAAACTGCTATATGGGAGGACTAAAGATGAGATCTGATATCGTGATCATCGGCGGCGGTCCTGCCGGTCTTGCAGCTGCAATAGCTGCGGCAAAAGAAGATAAAGCTCTTGATGTTCTTATCCTTGAGAGAGACAGTGAACTTGGCGGCATCTTAAACCAGTGCATTCATAACGGCTTTGGCCTTCATACATTTAATGAAGAGCTGACAGGTCCTGAATATGCTTACCGGTTTGAAGAGCAGCTTGATGGTCTTGGTATTAACTATATGCTTAATACTATGGTGCTTGATGTGTCTTCAGGTTCGGTTACTGCAGTTAACAGTAAAGATGGTGTATTTACAGTTGAGTGCGGTGCGATCGTACTTTGCATGGGGTGCAGGGAAAGACCGCGTGGAGCACTTAATATTCCCGGACTTCGTCCTGCCGGTGTATTTACTGCAGGTACTGCACAGCGTCTTGTAAACATTGAAGGCTATATGCCTGGTAAAGAAGTAGTAATCCTGGGTTCCGGTGATATAGGCCTCATCATGGCACGACGCATGACTTTGGAAGGCGCTCATGTAAAGGCTGTATGCGAACTGATGCCATATTCCGGCGGCTTAAAGCGTAATATCGTCCAGTGCCTTGATGACTTTGATATTCCGCTCCTTTTGTCCCATACGGTTATAGATATCAAGGGCAAGGAGAGACTTACCTCGGTTGTCATTGCCGAAGTTGATGAACATTCAAAGCCCATACCCGGAACAGAGCAGGAGATACCTTGCGATACATTGCTTCTGTCATGCGGTCTTATTCCTGAGAACGAATTGTCACGCGCTGCAGATGTAAAGATCAATCCTGCAACTAACGGACCAGTTGTAAACGAGTCTTTTGAGACTTCGGTTCCCGGTATTTTTGCCTGCGGAAATGTCTTGCATGTTCACGATCTCGTCGATTATGTATCCGAAGAATCGGCAAGGGCAGGGCGTAGTGCCGCAAGATATGTTAAGGCATCATCTTCCGGATCAGGCCCGGTTATTCAGATAACTAACGGAAATGGTGTCAGATATACCGTTCCTTCTTTTGTAAGAGTAGGTGAACTGGATTCTGATCTTGTTATCAGGTTCAGATCTGTTGGAGTATATAAGGATTCATATATCGATGTAAGTATTGATGGTGTCAGGTCGATACACAGAAGAAAACAGATAATCACTCCTGGTGAGATGGAACAGGTTATCCTTAAGAAAGATGATCTTTTGAACATAGCAGACAATATAAACATTGCTATTACGGAGAGCTGATATGGAGACCAGAGAACTTACATGCATTAATTGTCCTATGGGTTGCCGTATTACCGTAACCATGGAAGGCATTGAGGTTTTAAGTGTAACAGGGAATACCTGTAAGCGCGGTGAAATATATGCGCGTAGTGAAGTTGTTGCTCCTGTAAGAACAGTTACGACTACTATCAAAGTTACAGGCGGAGCTGTTGACCGGGTAAGCTGCAAAACTAAGTCGCCCGTTCCGAAAGATAAGATTTTCAACGTTATGGAAGAGATTGCATCGGCCAGCTGTAAGGCACCTGTTAAGATAGGTGACGTACTTATTTCTAATTGTGCAGGAACGGGTGTGCCGGTGATTGCGACCAAAGCGGTTATTTAATCTCGAATATGACTCGTTTTATGTTTTAATCGTTTATGAAAAAGGGCTGCCTCATTGAGACAGCCCGATTGATTTAAACTTTATGTTCAGTTATCAGGAGTACTCTGCGATAGCAGCGATAATTGCAATGAAGATGTAGATTGCAACATAAGCTGTTACGACTGAGCCGCCGATAAGTCCGCCTAATGAAAGGTACTTTCCAACCTTAGCCTTACCGAAGAGCTGTCCGCATTCTTCTGTGAACTTCTTTGCCTTATTAAGACCAAGGATACCGAAGATGATTCCGAGGAAACCGAACCATACTGTGCAAGCTGTAGCAACTGCAACGATACCCATGACCAAAATGCTCTTTGCAAGCTCAGGGCTATTAGCGCCCATAGGCATACCCATAGGAGTAACAGGTGTAGGCTGAGCATATACAGGTGTAACGGGCTGAACAGGCTGTACGGGAACTGCCTGGGGCTGAGGTGCAGGTGCCGGAGCAGGAGCAGGTGCGGGTGCGGGTTCAACAGGCGCAGCAGCTACGGGAGCAGCCTCTACAGGAGTAGCTTCAACAGGAGCAGCGGCAACCGCTGCAGCAGCAACGGGTGCAGCTTCGACAGGAGCAGCAGCTACGGGAGCTGCCTCAACGGGTGCTGCAGCAACAGGTGCTGTCTCAACGGGCTGAGCAACTGATTCAACTTTAGTGCCGCAGTTAGGGCAGAAAGCATTACCATCTTCAAACTGTGTTCCACAATTGGTACAGAACATTTCTCTATCCTCCAATATTCATTTAATGAGATAAAGAGATATTAACATTATTAGTATTTGGGTGCAAATATATAATAATGCACAAAAACCGATGGATTATCAGTTATTGGCTGGTATGACCAGTCTGACACTCCCTATTTTTTATTTAATAAATATAGTAAAATATCTTGTTGAATTTTGCTTGGACCAGTTTTGTGCTTTACGGTTTAAGAGGAAGGGGTTAGGAATATCCGTTAATGAAGACAGCTGTATTATTGCCTGTTTATAATCCGGACGAGAAGTTCCTTCGCCTTTGTGAAGAGCTGCACAAGCGTAGTTTTAAGGTAGTTGCCGTTAATGACGGCAGTCGAGAGCGTTGTGATGAATTCTTCAAAAGAGCAGCTGTTTATGCTGATGTCATCGGCTATAAAGAAAATAAGGGTAAGGGTTATGCACTTAAGCGCGGTTTTGAATATATCGGCAACAACTTAAGTGAAGATGTCGATTACATCGTTACCGCAGATTCAGACGGACAGCATGCCATTGAAGATATAGAGCGTGTAGCAAAGCTTACCAGAAAGACAGATACCATCGTTCTCGGCATGAGAGACTTATCAGAGAAGATCCCGATCAAGTCAAGGATCGGTAATGATATGTCCAAGATCGTATATACGATAGTTACTGGTGTTTATCTTCGTGATAACCAGTCCGGTCTAAGAGGTTTCCCGGCCAGACTTTGCATGTGGCTTCAGGATATTCCCGGTAACAAATATGAGTATGAGCTCAATGTCCTTGCAACTGCGCATAAAGAGGGCATGAAGGTCACAGGCATCGACATCAAGACCATCTACGAGAATAACAACAAAAATACGCATTTCAGGCCGATCAAGGATACCATCAGGATCCAGAGATCTTTGTGGGCTTACGGTCTTATCTCAGCATTGCTTTATACTCTTTATGTGCTGACACTTTCGCTCCTTGTGTGGTTTGATATTCCTCATTTCTTCTATTGGACTATCGGTATCTATACATGGGTTACCGCAATGCATGCAGTACTCAATGTTTTCTCTGCCGGCATCAGACACAGACAGAAGATAAGTGCTATCTATTACATCACATGTTCTATCAAGTACTGCATCGCAACTCTGATAATGATGCTGTTCTACTATCAGGAATGGTTCATGCTGCTAGGCGCAGCAATCTCGCTTTTGGTCATATTAGTGTTAAGCTATGTATTTGGCAGATCAGGAATATTGGGAAAGGTTTGATTTATGGATAAGTGTGATTTTGCATTAGTTGAGAAGATACTAAATTCGGGTGAGACCGTAGATACGGGCGCACAGAAGATCGTTGTTAAAAACGTACCGGATGAGGGCGATTTTGCAGGGAAGATGGATCCAAGAGAGTTCTTCATAAGAAGTGCTATCTATGCTTTTCAGAAATCAATGCCTGCACAGTTTTCCGTAGCAGGAATGCGTCAGACAACAAAGACTTACTGCCAGGATATGTGCAAGGGAGAGATCACTGAAGACGCAATAGATCTTACTTGCGGCGGCAGATCATTCAAGCTATTTTCATATGTGCCTTCTGACAGGGCAGATGAAGTGCTTCCGGTAATGGTATATATTCACGGCGGATCATTTATAGCATCTAAAGCTGAGTTCTATAAAGAGCCGTGCCGTTATGTTGCAGAGAACTTAGGATGCAGAGTGTTCAATGTTGATTACAGCCTTGCTCCTGAGAATATTTACCCTGCAGCTATCGAAGATATTCTTGCCGCTGTTGAGTACATTTATAACAACGCTGCTTCGTTGAAGGTTGATGCTTCGAAGATCGGACTTTTCGGTGACAGCGCAGGTGCAAACCTTGCTCTTGCTGCGATCATTGATAACAAGACAGAGGCTAAATTCAGCTATGCCGGACTTTTCTACCCCTGTGTTGATCTTTATTCAAGGGATAATCTCTACGACTGGAAGCTTGATATGTATGACGTTGGCGATGAGCAGAAAGAGATCATCAGTTCAAGACTCCAGCTCGGCCGTGCAGACGGCTTAGGCAATAATGACCTTATGGCTGCCATTCTTACCGCTTATTCGGGTGGCAGATATGAAGAGGTCAAGCGCAATCCTGACGTCAGCATGATTTATGCTGATCTTGGCAATATGCCTGCGACAGGTGTTTTCACTGCAGAATACGACGGACTCCGCATTCAGGCCGAATATTACTCCAGGCTTCTGGATAAAGCCGGAGTTCCTAATACACACATCAGATACAGAGGCGTATCGCATGCATTCCTTGATTATTTTGGAATCCTGCCTCAGGCTCAGGCTGCGCTTCTTGAGATGTGCGAACAAATAAAGAAGGTTTGGGGATAAAGAGGAAAAATGGTTTCAAGCATTGTAACCGAGAATATTGCTGCGCTTAAAAATGCTCCGCAGACATTTGAATCGATCTACACGATTATCAAGAACAGATTTACGAGCGAGACATTCGGCGAATGGCTCGAGGACGGTAACATCTGCAAGATGTCCTATTATGAGCTTTATGAGAGAGTAGATGAGTTTTCTAAAGCTGCTGCTGTTTATGGTGCAGGAGGCTCTAACGGATTCGTAGGAATCTTCCTTGAGAATTCTGCTGACTGGGTTGCTTTGTTCTGGGGACTTCTTCAGGCAGGCTTTAAGCCTATATTACTCAACACAAGACATAACATCAGTATCACTAACGAGATCATAAAGGATATGGATCCTGTTTTCGTAGTATCTGAAGATGTCCGCGTTGACAAGGCAGTATCCGTAAAAGATCTTCTGGCTGCAGGCAAGGGTACCAAGTTTGATAAATCCATGATCAAGTGGGCTGACGAGATCATCCTCATTACATCAGGTTCCACTTCTAAGCCGAAGATCATCTCGCACAGCGGCAAGACAATCTGCCTTCAGGTTGAGATGAGCGAAGATATCGTAAGGAAAAACCAGTCTATCCAGTATAATGCAAAGCTCGATATCCATAATCTCGCGTTCCTGCCGTTCTATCACATCTTCGGTCTTATTGCGACACTGATGTGGTTCATGTTCTTCGGAAGAGGATTCGTATTCCTTCCCAAGTATGACGCGCAGAGCATCCAGTTTGTTTGCAAGAGGATCGGTGTTACGCATTTCTTTGCTATTCCTCTTGTTTGGAATAAGACAGTTGCTACACTTGAGCGTGAAGTCGCAAAGCAGGGAAAGACGGAGAAGTTTAATAAGGTGATCAAGTTTTCTAATAAGCTTCAGAATGTTTTACCTTTGTTAGGCCCCATTATCGTAAGAAAGATCATCTTCAAAAAGGTGCGCCGTCAGCTTTTGGGTGAAAAGGCCACATTCCTTATCTCAGGCGGCGGATTCATATCACCCAGAACACTTGAAGTATTAAACGGCTTAGGTTATTCGATATATGCAGGTTACGGCCTTACCGAGTGCGGCGTTATCTGTGTTGAGCTTTCAAGAAAGTCTCAGTTCAGATGCGGTACGAGCACAGGTAAGATCTTCAGCAATATTGCTTATAAGATCAGTGATTCAGGCGAACTCCTTATTCCAAAGGAACACTCCATGAATGGTATTTATGTAGACGGTAAGTTCACTGAATTTAAAGAAGATTACTATCCGACAAATGACAAGGTAAGTATTGATGAGACAGGACGTCTTCATATCATCGGCCGTCTTGATGATGTCATCATCGGACCCAATGGTGAGAATATCTCACCTGAAGAGATCGAATCAAGGATCAACAAAGGTGCTTTTACCCAGGAAGCCATGATCAATTGCCAGCTTCCCGGTTCATCTGAAAAGCAGATGGTACTTGTTCTTGCTGAAGACGGTTCTATGGGTGCATTTGAAAAAGCCTCTTCGTTGAAGGGTGTCTTTGCATCAATGGATCAGCTCACTATGTCAGAAAGACCTCTTAAGGTTCTTAACCTTATCGGCGCAATGCCTGAGAACTTCAAGGGCATTGACCGTAAGGAACTTGCTTCAAAGCTTGAGAAGGGCGAGCTCTATGCTACTGAATGCACCAGACCTACCGAAGAAGAGGTTACCCGTACAAGAAGCGCTGAATATACAGAGATCATCGGCAAGGTTTGTGATGTTTTCGCTGAGATCTTAAATAAGGACCGTTCTGAAATAACAGAGACATCCAACTTCGTATCACTTGGCGGTGATTCGATGCAGTATGTTGAGCTTTTGTCCAAGGTATCCGAAGTTACCGGAAGACCCATCAACATGACTGAGACACCGCTCATCACACCTATGGCGATTGCTGATTATCTCATTGAACAGAAGAAGGAGTCTGAATCCTGATGTTTTTGATTAGATGGCTCCTTTATATTAACAGCATTATCCCTGCGCTCATTCTTTTCCCGATAAAGAAGATCTATCTTCGTAAGGAAAAGAAGGAGAAGTATAAGGGACCTGTGGTCATTGCAATGAATCACACGGCTTTCCTTGACTATGTCGAGGCATTGCTGGCATTCCCGGGCAGAAGGAAATACGTTCTTGTAGGCGCACAGTTCTATGCTTACAATCCGGTACTCACTTTCTTCCTGAAGGCTATGGGCGTCATCAAGGTTGATGCCGTAACAGGCAACATGGATGCCGTAAATAAGGCAGTAGAGCAGATCAACAAAGGTCATTCTATCCTTATCTTTCCTGAAGGACACATTGAGACTGAAGGAAAGCTCCTTGAATATAAGCAGGCGGCAGCTCTTATCTCATTAAGTTCAGGCGCTCCAATCGTTCCGGTATTCCATAACGGAAGGATCGGCCCCGGCAAGCGTGACCTGATGTTCATCGGAAGCTATATGTATCCTGATACATACATGACCCGTGACGGTCTTGATTCACTTCAGGACAGGGCAGCTGCATTTACAACTGACCTTCAGAACAGGACAGAGGAATACAGACAGTTCTATCTCCGTAACTTCCTTATCGCTGACGGAAAGAAGCTTAAGAGACCGAAGTATGCCGGATTCCTTTATAACTTCATGAAGACAACAGCATGGCCCGGCATCAAGATCCTCATGAGGACAAAGATTAGCTATAACGGTGATCTTGCTCGCGGAACGAGATTTATGAACAAAGGAATGATTATCGTTGCAAACCATTCATGGTGGATCGATTCAGCTTTGCTCTACTATGTATTCCGCAGAGTTTACTGCAGAAGCCTTGCAGCAAAAGACGTTGCGGAAGTAAACAAGTCGTGGGGGTTCTTTGAGAAAGCCATGGGCTGCGTTCTGCTCGACCGAACTGGTTTTGACTGGGAATCTCTGAAGACGATGATGAACGGACTTAAGAATAACGAACCGTTTATCATCTTCCCGGAAGGACACATGAATTACGACGATGAATTCCTCGATTTCATGAAGGGTCCTGCCATGTTATCGATCTATACGAAGAGACCTGTAGTACCTGTTTATATCCATACTTCTTATAAATTGTTTAAGCCTACGCGCTTTGTCATCGGAGACCCCATAGAATTTGACAAAGAAGGGCTTGTAACAGATAATGAATCGTACGATAAAGCCAATGAAATAATGCGTGAGAAACTCTATGAACTCAGGCGTCAGGCGATATCGGAGACCAGGCCCGAGATGAACAGCTACATCAAGAAGGTAAGAGCCGAGATGAAGGCTAATCTTGCCAAGATCAGCAGCGAGATCGAAGAGGCCAGGAACGCAAAGGCTGGTGGGCAATAGGATTATGGATATGATTCCGGAATTGTATTCCATTTTCTGTGATACTTATAAGACGATGAACAGGACGTTTGACGTCCCGCTTGATATGATTACCGCCGATTCCGAATTGGAAGATCTCGGGATAGACGATTCTTCTTTCGAAGTCATCTTAATGAATATCGAATCCCGTATGAATGTAACATTGCCGGTTGATGAAGACTATAAATTCAGGAACATCGGCGATGTTATTACAATGATCAAGTCTTCAAATAATTAATTACATATTAAGGAGAGTAAAGAAAATGGCTGATTATGTAATTCTCACAGACAGCTCAACAGATCTTACAAAGGATCTCAGAGAAAGATTCGGAATTGACGATTATCTTCCGGGTAATATCAACTTCCCGGACGGACACACCGAAGATTCCACACTGGACTGGGAGAATATCTCACCCCAGGACTTCTACACATCAATGTCCAAGGATTCAATGTATTCCACATCTATCAAGGGTCTGGAAGTACAGGAGGCATTCTTTGAGAAGTATCTTAAGCAGGGTAAGGACATCCTCAACATTTCCTTGTCCCACGCTCTTTCAAATACATATGACTGCTGCCGCAAGGCTGCTTCAAACCTTCAGGAGAAGTATCCTGACAGAAAGATCATCTGCGTTGACTCACTCCGTTATTCAGGCGGCGACGGACTTCTCTGCTCCTTGGCTGGTGACATGAAGAAGGAAGGCAAGTCAATCGACGAAGTTGCTCAGTGGCTTGAAGAAAACAAGCACAGATGCCACCAGACAGGTACAGTTGACGATCTTAAGTTCCTCGCAAAGATGGGCCGTTGCTCCAACGTTTCCGCTTTCATGGGTTCACTCATCAACATCAAGCCTATCGCTGAGTTCAACCGTGACGGTATGAACCAGATTATCACGAAGGTTACAGGATACAAGAAGCTTTTCGCTGCCATGATCGAATACATGAAGGCTACTATCGAACCCAACCCGAAGAGAATCTTCGTATCACACACATTCCGTAAGGCTCAGTGGCTGCAGCTCCAGGAACTCATCCGTGAAGAGTTCAACCCCGAGGAGATCATCCCTACAACAGTTTGTATGGCTAACGGATCTTCCATCGGTCCCGGCATGGTAGTTGCTTTCTACATGGGTAAGGAGATTTCCGAAGGTCTTGTAGAAGAGACCAAGCTCTTAGAGGACATCAAGGCTAAGTTATAATGAACAGCTTTAATCCGGTCCCTCTGATAATCATCATCGCCCTCATAGCAATACTGGGCGGCGGCTTTATCTTCATGTGGTTTTACTGCATGAAGATAGCAAAAAAACAGTATGCGAATATGTTCATCCGCGAGTCCAAAGACAAATGGGCAAGAGGAAACAGCGCTCCCGAGAATGCCGAGCATACCGTAATGTTCGATACCGGCATGAAGTGGGGTAATGAGAACGCTTCATACATGACTGAGATCGAGATGACTTCGTTCGACGGTCTCAAGATGAAGGGCGAATACTTCGACTTCGGTTACGACAGGGCATGCCTCATAATGGCAGGACGTGCTGAGACATGTAAGTACTGCTATTACTTCGCAGATCTTTATCAGAAGAATAAGTTCAACATCATCGTTGTCGATCCCCGTGCTGCAGGCCTCAGTGAAGGCCTGTACACTGGTGCCGGAATGCTTGAAGGCAAGGATGTTGATTCATGGCTTAAGGTAGTTCACGAGCAGTTCGGTATCGATCATTTCGTTATCCA
>Ga0247608_10001084_pt1 | contig 39545 bp, 51 predicted proteins | sample 176DNAGHGlowgp2_FD_193490 | JGI IMG/M metagenome (GOLD analysis project Ga0247608, IMG submission 193490) | Sheep rumen microbial communities from Palmerston North, Manawatu-Wanganui, New Zealand - 1766 DNA GHGlow gp2 | ecosystem: Host-associated > Mammals > Digestive system > Stomach > Rumen ...
TTGGAAATGATTGCCCTTCGCCGTCCCCCAAAAATTTACATTTATTTAACATATCGGGGGGGGTCATGCATACTCAATCGGTATTCCCCTCGCCTTTAGCCAGGCTTCCGCGTCGGTCAGGCGTCGCGCCAGCGTCATAGCGTCGCCCACGCCGTGCCGAGTGTACCGCGTCATGCACACCACAGCCCTGTCCGGCTGTATACCCTCCAGCTCCTGCCACGTGGGCGCGGTACGTATCACATACACGTCGTCGGCATACTCTGCCACGGCCCGCAGCCAGCCCGGCAGCAGGTCGTCTGCCATACGCCTGGCCTCACCGTGGTACTCCTCATGCGGCCCGCGCAGCCGGAACGCCCCCAGCTATGGCGTCCAGGTCATAGGCCAGGCCAACAGCGCCCAGGTGATCCCGTGTCCACGTGCTCTTGCCGGTCCCCGGCGCGCCCATAACCAACGTCACCATCATTCATACCTCACCGGCACCGGCACGCCGTACCTCCGCGCGGTGCGCCGCAGCAGAGCCACGCCGGCGTCGGTCAGGTCGCCGGTATTGCGGTCGTGCATGGCGTCGTGCTCCGCCCGGCAGAGGCTCACCAGGTTCCAGCTCTCCCACTGGTATTCCGGGAACAGCTCCCTGGGGAACACGTGATGCACGGTATCGGCGGCCACGCGTCTGCCGTACCTGCGCGCCTGCTGGCACATATACCCATCCCTGCGCAGGATCACGCCGCGCAGGTGCCGCCACCGCCGGGTGTCATAGAAGGGATCGTTGTCGTTATACCGTCTCATAATCCTCCACGCCCCCGCCTGCGCAAGGAGGCGGCGAGGCGATGAAGGCGCCCCGCCCTTTGCGTCCCGCGAGATCCCGGCGATCGCCGCGCCTCACACGCCCAAAGCAAAGGAGGCAGACGCTCACCGTCTGCCTCTGGCAGGATATATCATATCACTGGTCAATACTGACTTTCAATGGTCAGTTTCCCTCCACCCGCGCCCCATACGGGCACACAGGCGTATACGGCCTCCACGGCTGAATTGTCACTTCCGTGCGCTCCGGATCAAACGTCATGGTGATCTCCACCTGCCTGTCCTTGACCAGGTCAATCAGCTCGCTCAGACTGAGCTCCATCAGGTTATCCGTCACTCCCTCACCTCCTCCGGCACCACAAACGCCAACAGCGCACGCCCGTGCAGCCGGAACACGAACCTCGGGTCGCTGTATCCCATCGCCTCGGCCACCTGTTCCCAGGTCATGCCGTCGATGTAATAGTATTCCAGCACGTCCCGCAGCCTCGAATCCTCGATCCTGCCGATGGCCTCCGCGGCCAGGCGCTTCATGCGGCACATTTCGCGGATGGCGCCGTTCACGCGCCGCTCCAGGTCGATCAGCCGGTCGGCGGTGTCGGCCCAGTCGCTCCGCCCGCCCCGGGGCATCCCGGTGACGGACGACCTGCGCCCGGCCTCCAGCCGCTCGCGGATCCGGTCGAGCCGCTCCTGCCGCGCGTCGATCCGCCGGTCCATCCGCCGCACCTCCTGCAAAAACTGCTTAGCGGTCATCGGACGCCTCCATGCACAGCCGGACGAAATCCTCCTTTGCCCGGGTCTTGATGTCCGCCGCCGTATCCTTGTCGGCCAGCTCGTGGGAAAACACCGGCCGGCCCAGCAGCTTCGAGACGTAACCGTAGAACCTGCCCAGGTCTTCGTTTTTCAGCGTACACACCCCCGTGTAGGCCATGATCACCGCGCATTCACCTTTTGTCATCGTCGAAATCCTCCAGCCACGCGCGCATCCTGTCCTGTTCCTCTCTCAGCCACCGCCGGAACCGAAGCTCCTCGGTGAGCGTCACCCCGAGGCCAATCCCCGCGCCGATCATCAGTGCGACCACCGCTATCACCGCCGCCCAGGCCCGCACCTCTGGTGGAATCATAACCGCCACGTCCTTCTCGCTCCTTTCTCCACCCATTCGCCCAGCAGCCGGATCAGCCGCCCGAGGCCGGTCAGCGCCAGCCCCAGGCACAGCGCCATCCCGATCAGGACCAGCGCCAGCACAAACAAATGCGACACAAAGAATTGCACGAATAAACCTCCTCTCTTTTGAGCTATTGGCTGTTGGCTGAAGTGTGACACCTCATCCGTCCGGCCTCCGGCCGTCCACCTGCGGGGGCCTGCCTCAGCCCGGCTTCGCTAAAAACAGCACACTGTGCTGTTTTTCGGGCGCTCAGCCCTCCTCAAGGGGAAGGCTTTTGGATGATCATCTGCCGGGGCCCAAAAGGCTTCCCCTTGAGGGGAAGCTGTCAGCACAGCTGACTGAAGAGGTGTCACACACTTCAGTCAACAGCTACCAGCCAGCAGCCAACAACCCCTCCGGGCTGACTGAGGATGTCGTCTTCCCGCCGTAGCTGGACCGCGCAACGCGTTGCCTCTGCCTTGCCTCACTGTACCCGCGCTCAGCTATGCGCTGCACCGCCCGCGCGAAACGTTGCCGCGCGTTGCCCTGCTTTGCCTGCGCCCCGCAACGCACTGCTATGCCCTCGCCCGGCCGGCTGACATCGCTTTGCAACGCCGTCGCGCCGCACTGCTGTGCCGCGCCCGCGCCACACCAAGCACTGCCTTGCCAGCGCCTGGCCGAACCATGCACCGCCCCCGCCATGCTTTGCCATGGGCCGCGTTGCCCTGGCTGCGCGCTGCTCTGTCAAGCAATGCCATGCTGGCACTTCGGCTTGGCGTTGTCTCACCAGGCTTTGCCCGCGCCATGCTGCCGACGCATTGCCCATGCGCAGCCAAGCATCGCATCGCCCCTGCGCCGCCAAGCGTCGCAACGCCTGGGCGCTGCGCTGCTCTGCTAAGCTCTGCCTTGCCGCTCGCCTCGCTTTGCCCCGCCTTGCTTTGCCCACGCGGATCCATGCTGTGCGTGTCCGAGCGTTGCATTGCCCGTGCCGGTGTATTGCGCTGCATTGCTTATCTACGCCGCCACGCTTTGCCCTGCCTGGCCTTGCCATGCCCGTGCCAAACTACGCTTTGCTTTGCCTTGCCTTGCAACACAAGTCCTTGCCCGTGCATAGCAAATCATCTCGAGGCAAAGCATTTCCCGCGCCAGGGTCTGCTCTGCATAGCTGCGCATTGCCTTGCCCCGCCATGCCCCGCCAAGCTACGCTTCGCATAACTCCGCCGAAGCCCCGCCAGGTTTTGTCACCCCGCGCAACCGCCCGCCCTGCTTTCCTCGCCTGGCTATGCCCGCGCCGAACTCGACCAAGCCATGCCGCCACATAGCGTTGCGGATCATGTCATCGCCCGCGCCTCCAAAAGGCTCCCTCTCCGTTGCCGCAGGCCTAGCGAAGCGTTAGGGAGCTGTCAGCGCAGCTGACTGAGGGAGTTTCCTCCCCGGATGCGCTGTCGCCATTCCTACTGCCTCACCCCCTCAATCCGCGCCCTCAGCGCCTCGATGAGCGCCGCCTGCACGTCCGCCTTGCCCTCCAGGGCCTCCGCCACGTCGTCATCGGCGGTCGTGCTGCCCTCCACCTTCGCCAGCAGCCGGTGAATCACCACGGGCTTGTCCTGCCCCTGCCGGTACAGCCGCGCGTTGGCCTGCTGATAGAGCTCCAGCGCCCAGGGCAGCGTGTACCACACCACGTGCCGCCCGCCCTCCTGCAGATTGAGCCCGTAGCCGCAGCTCGCGGGATGGGCCACCAGCGCGCCCAGCTTCCCGGCGTTCCAGGCGGCCACGTCCTCCGCGCCGTCCAGGATCCGGAAGGCCCTGCCTGCCTTCTCCAGCACCCGCGCGATGCCCGGCAGCTCGTGCCGGAAGCCGTAGAAGATCAGCGCCGGCTCCCCGTTCAGCGCCTCCAGCAGCTCGCCGAGGGCCTCCAGCTTCGCCGTGTGCACCGTGTGGGCGATTCCCGCCTCGTCATACACGCACCCGCCGCACAGCTGCAGCAGCTTCCCCGTCAGCGCCGCCGCGCTCAACGCCGTAATCTCAACTTCCCCATAGCCTTCCCCTTGAGGGGAAGGTGGCCGGCGAAGCCGGTCGGATGAGGTGTCCCCGTTGCGCGCTCCGCTGGCGCCGGAAGAGGTGTCTTTCACCTCCAGCAGCATCTCCCGCTCCAGCTTCCTGTACGCCGCCAGCGCCGCGCCCTCCAGCAGCACGGGCACGTCCCGGACGATCCGCTCCGGCAGCTGCAGCCAGTCTTCGGCCTTCATGCTCACGCAGATGTCGGCGATCTTCGCCTGCACGGCCTCGAAGGCGCCGGGCTTCGGCGCGTACTCGTGCCGCCAGGGGTTGTAGTCGAAGTACCGCTCCCGGTAATGGCTCACGAACTTCCCCAGCCGCTCGCCCCGGTCCAGCAGGTACACCTGCGCCCACAGGTCCCCGATGCCGTTCGGCGCCGGCGTCCCGGTCAGGATCACCACCCGCTTCACCCTCGGCAGCACCCGCCGCAGCGCCCGGAACCGCTTCGCCGAGGGACTCTTGAAAGACGACGACTCATCCACGATCACCATGTCAAAACCCCAGACGCTATTCCTACTCCCTACTCCCTTCTCCCTACTCCCTGATTCCACCAGCCAAACCACGTTCTCCCGGTTCACCACATACACGTCGGCCTCCGCCTCCAGCGCGGCCAGTCGCTGCCTCTCCGTGCCCAGCACTGTGGCAAACCGCAGCTCCTTCAGGTGGTCCCACTTCGCCGCCTCCGTCTGCCAGGTGGCCTCCGCCACCTTCTTCGGCGCGATCACCAGCGCCTTCCGCACCTCGAACCGGTCGTACATCAATTCCTCCAGCGCCGTCAGCGTGATGACGGTCTTGCCAAGGCCCATGTCCAGCAGCAGCCCGACCGCGGGCTCCTCGACGATGCGCCGGATGGCGTATTCCTGATATGGGTGCGGCCTGAATACACTCAATTCGTCTCACTCCCTCTTCACCGGGCCGCAGTGCAGCCGGGCCACCCGGTCGACAAACGCCGCCGCCTCCCGCACCGTCCAGATCTCCTCCACCCGCTGGCCCCGCCGCCGAAGCCGAGCCTGCTGCACGCTCTGCAGCGTCGCCAGGTGCCCGCCCGGCCGCTTCAATTCCACGAACACCACCGTGCCGTCCGGGCAAACCACGATCCGGTCCGGCACCCCGCGCTGCCCCGGGCTCACGAACTTGTAGTACAGACAGCCCAGCCGAACCAGCTGTTCACCCAGCCGCTTCTCGATGTCCTTCTCAAGCATCCTGTAAAACCTCCTCCGCCCAAAACTACGAAACTACGTTTACGCGCGCGTATATACGCATATCTGAAATAAGGACTGTATTTATACTATATTCTCTTAATTCCAGTATTTAATAATACTGAAAGTAGTTTTCATAGTTTTGGTAGATATGCCGTGTTTCCAGGGGCTCCCGGGTTTCCGGGCATCTACCAAAACTACGAAGTGCCCCGTTGAATGTTAATTTTAGAAGTCATTCGTAGTTTTGGTAGTTTTCATAGTTTTCGTATTATTCGTAGTTTTCATAGTTTTGGTAGCGTCCTGCCGGGCTTCAAGGTAGAAGCATTTCTGCATGCCGTAAACCGTCGGCCTCGGCCCCTGTTCCGTCCATCCCGGCAGCCGTCGGACGATGTTCCCGATTCTCCGGGAGTCCCTGCCGGTCATCCGCGCGCGTTCCAGGCCGAACAGCTCACACCAGATCTCCACCGCGCACACCTGCCGCCGGGGCTCCAGGGCTTCCTCGGGCTGCCGCCCGAATTCATCCGACCACCAGGCCGCACGCTGCTCTGGCGACCGGGACTTCCAGTCCTCCGGCAGCCGTCGCTCCAGGAACTCGGCGATCAGGCCCTCCCAGGGGTCCTCCATCAGGGCGCCCTCTTGCCGCCGGGCCGCGTCGGCGTACAGCTCCGGCGGCAGCGTCAGCGGCTCGCCCGCGCGCCACAGCGCCACGGCCTCGGCCCACACCTGGTCCCGGTCACGCACCAGCGTGGCGAGGTCCTCACCCCGGTCCGCCGTGGACGATCGGCACCGGACGATCCACCAGCGCCGGTTGCCGCTGGCGTCGGTCAGGAAGTTCGGCTCGTTCGTGGTGGCGATGAACACGCAGCGCCTCGGATGGGGCGTGGTGCGTCGCTCGAAGGGCACGCGGTAGATGTCGTTCTGCCGGGTGATGAACTGCTTCACCGCCGCGGCCTCGTACTTCGCTGAGAACCGGTCCACCTCGGGGATCTCCACGATCCAGACGCCCCGCAGCTGCTCCGACGCCTCCTTCCCAACGAAGGTCTGTATGTTGTCGTTGTACCAGGGGCCGCCGAGGATGCCCGTCAGCTGGGTCTTGCCGCCGCCCTGGGGGCCGATCAGCGTGAGCACCGTGTCGAACTTGCAGCCGGGATCCATGCCTCGGGCCACCGCGCCCACCAGCGTCTTCCGGGTCACCGCCCGGGTGTATGGCGTGTCCTCCGCCAGCAGGTACCGCACCAGCAGCGTATCCACGCGCTTCACGCCGTCCCAGCGGAGGCTCTGCAGGTACTCCCGCAGCTCGTCCGTCTGGTGCCGGGCCATGTGGCCGTCCACTGCCATCTTGATGCGCCGCAGGTCGGTGATGCCGTAGTCCACCTCCATCTTCCAGGCGAGGCCGATGTCGTCCGCGTCCGTCCAGTCGCGGGTGCCCTCCGTCCCGTCCCAGGGCAGCGGGCCGCGCGCCTGCTGCCGCTGCTGGAATGTGTCCATGCCAACGCAGGCGTATTCCGGCGTGTTGTCCATGATCAGCCGCAGGTTGTCCAGGCTGCCCAGGATCGTGCCCTTGGCGTTGGTCTTCAGGCCCAGCCGCCAGTCTCCGTCCGGGTCGGCGGTGCCGAAGTCGTCGTCCACCGCCCGCCGCCGGTCTTCCAGCAGCTGCAGCTTCACCGCGCCGTCCGCCAGGGCCAGTGCCTGCATGGCCTTTGTGCTCTCCAGCTTCCCCGGCGGCGTCCCCTCGCTGTCCTCGCCGTCCCGGTCGCCGAATTTGTGCAGGCGCACCAGGTCCCAGGCGTTCACCAGGCGGCCGCCCGCCGGGTCGGTGGCGTGGTGGCTGTACAGCCACTTGCCCTCGTACACGATGGCGCCGCCGGACGTGCTGCCGCCGGTGTAGGTGTACCGGTCCGGGTCGTCCGTGGGGGCATAGGCCTCCGGGATCAGCTCCTCCATGGCCCGGCGGATGTCGTACACCCGGCAAAACGCGCCCACCAGGCCCGGCTTTGTCTCCGGGTCCTCCGCCTTCTGGGCGGCCTTCCTGAGCGCCTGGGCCTGCCCGGGCACCTGGGGCCACGCCGCCATGTTCCGCCAGTCCCGGTAGGTGGAAAGCACCTCCGAGGCCCTCAGGAAGGGCTCGTCATTCACGTCGCAGATGAACTCGCTGTCGGCGCTGGCGCTCGGCCAGTACATCAGCCGGTAGCTCTGGAAGGTGGTGGGGTCGGCCTTTTCGATGCCCAGCCACTCCGCCACCCGGCGCGCGATGGGTTCGTACTCCTCGGCGGAGGCCGTCCGGTCGAGGGGCAGCACCACTCTGAGGCGCGGGTGCTCCGGGTCGTGCTTGCGGGTGCTGTAGACGCAGCTGGCGCAGCCCAGGGCCGCCACCGCGTCCAGCACGGCCTGGGTGCCGCCGGCGGGGATGGCGTCCAGGTCCAGCGTGATGAGATCGCGCCCCACCACGTTGGCGGCCTTCCGGCGGCCGTTGCGGAGCGTGCCGCCCACGAAGCCGCCGATGTCCTTCAGGCCGTCCTGTTTCGCCTTCGCCATGCGCAGATAGGCCGCGTGGCTCTCCGCGCCCCGGATGGGCTTTCCCAGCCGCTCCGCGAGCTCGCCCCACCCGATGCCCACCGCCGCCCAGGAGAGGGCCTTCCGGCTCCCGCCCGTGCTGATGGTCAATTGTCGATCATAGTGCATAAAAATCTCCCTTTGGTCGATTTTTCTGAACCGTTAGCTGAAGAGGTGTCGCACCCTCACTCCCCGCTCTCCGCCTCCAGCCGCGCCTCCAGCCGCAGCTTCTTCCGCTCCAGCCACTTGCTCACGTCCCTGCTGTTGCCGAAGATCAGCAGCAGCTGCTCCCACATGATGAGCGCGTCGGCCATCTCCTCGGAGAGGTTGTCGGCGATCTCCGCCACCCGCTCGGGCGCCTGGCCCTCCGCCGCGCTGGCCTTGCACAGCGCCTGGGTGAGCTCGGCGAACTCCTCAATGGCTTTCATCACCTGCGCCCCGATGCCGTAACGCTCGATGGCGCGGTTGTACAGGTCGCGGGTTTCCAGGGTTGTCATGGTCATGCCTCCTTGTCAGTCCTTCTGGTAATAGTCGCACACAAACCCCGCTCCCTTCAGCGGCAGCCCCGGCGCCCAGTCTGGCGTGGTGGCCATCACGCTGAGGATGTCGTCAAGCTGGCCGTCGTTCTCCACTTCGACGATTGTTTCATCGTGTACATGGAAGACCGCCGTCATGCCCTTCCGCCGGAGCGCCAGCAGCGTCTCGGCCAGGCAGTCCCGGGCCACGGCCTGGGTGATGTTCTCCACCAGCTTGCCGCCCCAGGTGTCGGTGACGGCCCACTTCCGGGTGGTCTGGTTCATGCCGTAGTAGTGCAGGCTTTCCCGGTCGGGGAAGTTCTTCGCCGGGGCGAGGAAGGGATGCGCGTAAAAGAGTTTCCTTCGGGTCGGCAGCTGGATGGTCAGGAATTTTTGGTCGGTGGCGGCGTCCTCTTCCAGCCGGAAGATGATGTCGACCCCCGTCCGGAATTGGTCGGAATAGCTGCCCGGCTCAGCGCCCATGCGCCGCTCGTTTTCTCTCGCCCGCTCAGGATCGGAGATCTTCACGGCCACCTTCGAGGCTTTCCCGGTCTTCACGGTGTTCACCGCCGCGTCCTCCACCCTGCGCCACAGGGCGCAGATGGCGGGGTTCGCCCGGCGCCACTTGTCCTTGATTTCGGGGAGATCCTCTTCCGGGATGCCCATCCTGAGGGCGCCCATGTTGATGAGGGCCCCTTCGCCGCCGCCGTAGCCCAGGGCCAGCGTGGCCACCTTGCCGCGCTGCCGCAGCTCGCCGTTCACGCCGTGCTTCTCCACCGGCACGCCGAACATCTGGCTGGCCGTGGCGCAGTAGATGTCCTTTCCGGCCCGGAAGGCGTCCAGCACCCAGGTCTCCCCGGCGAGCCAGGCCACCACGCGGGCCTCGATGGCGCTGTAGTCCGCGACGGCGTAGCGCCTGCCCCTGGAGGGGATGAGCGCCGTGCGGATCAGCTGGCTGAGGGTGTCCGGCACGCTGCCCCAGCACAGGCGCAGCATGTCCAGGTCCCGCGCCTTCACCAGCGCCCGGGCGTCGTCCAGCCCGTCCAGATGGTTCTGGGGCAGGTTCTGGGGCTGTACGATGCGCCCCGCCCAGCGCCCGGTGCGGTTCGCACCGTAGTAGGCCAGCATGCCCCGCACGCGCCCGTCGGCGCAGGCGGCGGTCTGGATGGCGTCGTACTTCTTCGTGGATGTCTTGGAGATCAGCTGCCGGAGCTCCAGCATCCTCGTGGCTTTTTTACTGTCCACACCGGCCTTGAGGAGCTCGGCCACCGTGGTCTTCCGCAGGTCGGTCACCTCGTCGTCCAGCTCTGTGTTCAGCCACTTCAAAAGCTGCTGGGTGGACTTCGGGTTGTCGAGGCCGGAGAGGGCCCGGGCCTCGGCGATCAGCTCTGCCTGCTCCCGTTCGCCCACGTCCAGCGCCCCGGCCACCAGCTCCATGTCGACGGCCACGCCTTCGATGTTCGCCTCGGTGGTCAGCTCCCAGAGCAGCTGCTCCCGGACCGGCATGGGCCACTTGCTGAGCCTGCGCTCGATCTCCCGCTCGGTCTCCACGTCCTGCCGGCAGTAGGTCTTAAACAGCTCCCACTTCTCCGGCTCGTCCACGGGCCGCACCCGCCAGGGCTCCGGGTGGGTCTTGTTCGGCTTCTGGGGCACGCAGAACTTCCGGATCAGCGCCGCCCCGATGCCCAGCTTCTTCTTGTCCGCCGGCAGGCCCATGGCCTCTCCGGTGGCCGCCAGGCCGGCGGTGTACCCGCAGTACTGGCCGTGGGCCATGGTGCACTTCCAATCGCCCGGCTGAAGCGTGGCCCGGCCCTGGCGGCGCAGCCAGACGTTCAGGCAGTAGTGCTCGAAGGCGGCGTTGTAGGCGTGCCGCACGGTGTCCGGGTCGTAGAAGTCGCGCAGGAAGTCCATCAGGTTCTGGTATTCCCGGGACGATCCCTCCGCCCCGGGGTCCTCGCGGCGCCCGAAGGGCCGGAGGGCGAGGTCACTTGGCTGACCCGCCCGGAGCCCGTCACCCGCGTCAGCGAGGGGACGGGGCAAGCAGGTGAGGTCGACGATGCGCACCGGGCCGTCGTCGACGGCCCAGGCGATCAAGAGGATGTCGAAGGCCGGGGACTGCGCATACTTGTACAGCCCCGCCTTCTTGATGTCGACGTCGGAATAGGTCTCAATGTCGACGGACAGGTGATGCGTCATGGTGCTCACGCCAGCGGGTCGTCTTCGTAGTCGAAGTCGTCCCCGAAGTCGTCGTCGACGCTCGCCCGGCTGGCGCCCAGGGGCTCGCCGTCGGCCAGCTTCTGCACGTTGCCGAGGCCGCAGCCGATGCCCTGCTTGCGGTTGTTGTAGGCGTAGAAGTCCAGACCCACCCGCGCGTACATGCCGCTGTAGATCTCCGTGGCGTCCAGGATCGGGTCGCGGTTCAGATCGACGATCACCGGCCTGTCGGTGTTGCTGGCGGTCAGCACCCAGCAGCCCTTGCACTCGGCCTCGTAGGGCGTGTAGCCGTCGGCCTTCATGCCGTCGCCGTCGTGCAGCGGGTTCGGCAGTTTGTCGATGGGCGTGCCCTTCTTCAGCTTCCCGCTGGCCAGCGCTTTCTCGCCCGCGGCCTGGATGGCGGCGCGGATCCGGGACAGGGTGGCCTTGTCGGTCTTCGGGATCAGCAGGGTGACGGCGTACTTCGGCTTGTCGGCCTCCTCGGCCATGGGGCTCTTGTAGGGCTGGGTTAGGTGGGCGTAGGACAGCCGGACGCGGTTGGTGACCACGTGGGTGGGGTTGGCATTGGTGGGGTTAGGCATAGTATTGTCCTCCTTATGATCGTTGTCACTGGGCGTCTGAATTAGGGATTATGAATTAGGGATTATGAATTAGGAATGAGGAATTCATGTGGAAACCCTTCGGGTTTCTTTTGATTGAAATCCCGTCAGGGATTTCCACCGCCATTCCTCATTCCTCATTCCTCATTCCTCATTATCCAAAGTCGTCTTCTACCGTCGGCCGGTTGGTGATGGCAGGGCGCTTGTCGGTCTCCGCCACCAGGGTGGGCTTGCCGGGCGGCGCGGTCACGTAGTCGGTGAGGGCCTCGGCGAAGGCCTTCCGGCCCATGATCTTTTCGAGTCCCGCCAGCGTGACGGGCTTGCGCTCCCAGAGCATCTCCTCGGGCACGCCGCTCTCCCGGGCGGCGGCGAAGGCGGCGTCCTGGTCCGTCCAGACCCGCACGCTGCGCCCCGCCACTGCCTTGTAGCCGGGAATCTCCCGCCCGTCCAGGCAGGCGGCGAGGGCGTAGTCTTCCAGGTCGCTGAGCCACTTGCTGAGCCGCTTGCCCTGCTCCAGGGCACGGCCCACCTCGGCGTCAGTGAGCGTGGGCGGCAGCCGAAAGCCGAAGTCCTCGAGGGCGGTCTGCGCGGCAGCCCGGGCCCGGCAGGTGGCGCGTATGGCGCAGAACCGGCACCATTCGCCCTCGGCGAACTCGCCCTCACCCTTCGCCGCCTGCGCGGCGGCGGGCCTCGCGACCTCTTCCGCCCAGGCCTTGAGAAATCCGACGTCGGTCTCCCAGGTGTCCGGGTCGCCGGACAGCCGGGGCTGGATGATCGTCATCCGCACGGTGTCCAGGTCGTAGATCAGGTCGTAGGCGGCGAGGGCGCCCAGGGCGTACAGCATCATTTGGGGGTTGCCCTCGGCGCTGACCGGCACGCCCTTCCCATACTTGAAGTCGATCACGTGGATCACGCCGCCGCCTACCATCACGCAGTCGGCCGTACCGAAGCCGCCGGGCACCCACTCGGAGAAGTCCACCCGCTGCTCCACGGCCACGTGGGGCGGGTCGGGGAATTCGGCGTACAGGTCGGTGAGGATCTCCAAATACCGGTCGGTGTGGTCGTCCATCTCGTCCTGCCACAGCTCGTCCTGCGCCAGCTTCGCGTGGGCGGCCTGATACTTCTTCGGCCCGATGCCGGTCAGGAACGCCTTCCGCGCCTTCAGCTCCGCCAGGGCGTGGGCCAGCGTGCCCTCCCGGGTGAACACGGTCTCCCGGTCGCCCGCCTCGGCGTTGATCTTCGCCGAGGGCGGGCAGTGGATCCAGCGGGCCGCGCTGGACGGGGAGAGCATGCTGTGCGCGCTCACAGCTTCGCTCCCAGTTCCCGGAGGCCCGCCACGAAGCCGGCCAGCTGGTCGGGCTTCAGCGCGGACAGGTTTTTCGCGCCGCAGGCCTTCAGCAGCTGCTGCACCTCGGCCAGCTTCCCGGCGTCCCGCAGCGCGGCCGAGGCGCGGCGGATGGCGGACATGTCCGGCAGGGCGGGAACGGGTTCGGGCGTCGGTTCCGGTTCGGGCTCCGGTTCGGGTTCCGGTTCGGGAGCCGGTTCAGGTTCGGGAATCGGTTCCGGCGCGGCGGGGATCTCCGGCAGCGGCCCGGCCGGGGCCTCCGCCTCCCGGGTCTCCGCGATGACCGGCGTCGGGGCCACGGGGCCCAGGGCCGCCCGGAGGTCGCAGCGCTCCAGCACGTCCGCCAGGTGATCCAGCGCGGGGAATTGGATGCTGATTTCAAGGGTCATAGGTCAAGGTTCCCTCCTTCAATCATGGTGTTCCTGCCGTCGAACTCGACGGTGATCACTTCGCCGAAAGCGTTCCGGCGGAGTTTGTCGATGCCGGCGCGCCACTTGTTCAGGGCGCCCTTCCGCAGCTCCTTCGGCGGCCCGGGCTCATAGATGGGCTCCACCCAGCAGCCGGGCTTTTCGTAGAACGCGCTGCCGGCCCTCGGCGGGGTGGACACGGTGCGGTCGGGCTTCTTCGGGTCGTGGAGTATGTACTTCTTCCGCTCCGTGGGTAGGGGCGCGGTCCTCAGCCGCCCGCACCCGCCCGGGTACCAGTAGGCCACGAAGGCGATGCCCTCGTCCAGCCAGGGCCGCAGCCACCTCACGAACGCTTCCTTGGTTATTCCTGCTCCTCTCATTCCTGCTCCTCCAGTCGTTCGAACCGGAAGCTGCCGTACCCGGCGTTGCGCCACTGGCCGAGGCCGTGGAAGGCGCCGTACTGCAGGGCGGTCTCGATGGTGTCCCAGGTGATGGACTTGCTCTTGCCCGTGCCCTTGTTCGGCACCAGGCTGATCTCCACGGTGACCTCCCAGGGATCGTTGATCATCTCGGAGCTCTGCAGGGCCGTGCGGGGGCCGCGCATGGTCTCAGCGCGCAGCGGGCGCTCCAGCATCTCGTCCTCATCCCGGAGGGGCTTGCCGTCCCGGCAGAGGGGGATATATCGGGGCTCCACGAAGATGAGCGTGTCCACCTTGTTTTTGACGGCGGCGACCTCCAGCTGCGCGCTGGTGGCCTTGATGGCCTCCTTGAAGAAGCCCTTGATATGGTAGCCCATGATGCACAGGTTGTCCTGTACGTCCCGGCCGAAGACCGTGACGCCCTTCTCCTCCAGGTCGACGCCGCCCTCGGCCTCTTCCTCCATCAGCTCCTGGGACGGGGCCTTTGACGCGATGAACTGGGTGCGCACCGCCCGGCTGGCGGGAGAGCCGCCCAGCAGCGGGGTGAGTCCGATCAGCTTGTAGACGCGGGATTCGATGTTCAGGGAATTTTCCATGGTAATGCCTCCTTCTGATGTTGGTTGATGGGTTGAAATGTGGGCGCCGCCCTCGCAGTGCAGCGCTTCACCACCAGCGCTTGACTTTGCCCTCCGCCTTGCGATGGGTTGCGTGGCCATACCGGCGCGTCGTGGGGCGTTGCCATGCCTTGCCCGTGCCACTCAGAGCACCGCGTGACAATGGTTCGCCGGCGCCCTTCGGCGCAATGCAGGTCGCAGCGTAGCCGAAGCCAGGTCTGGCGCTGCTAAGCAATGCCTCCGCTCTGGGGCGCGTGGCTAAACGTCGCATAGCCGTTGCTGTTCTTTGCTTCAGAGCGCATAGCTTTGCCGGTGCGCCAGGCGCATTGCGTCGCCACGCCATCTCTTTGCTTCGCCTCGCACCGCCCTGCTTCGCACCGCCCTTGCCGGGAACCGCTCAGCGCAGCCCCGCTTCCCAATGCCGTCGCGCTTCAGAGTGGTGCCGCCCTGCGCAATGCCCTCGCCCTGCCGTGCTTCGCACATCTGCGCAAGTCAACGCCCCTGCGGGGTGACCGCGTCCAGGGCTTCCAGCAGCCGGGCTCGGGGCAGGCCGCCCTTGTTCATGATCAGCGTCTCCACGCCGGCCCGGCTCAGGTACAGCGTGTGCTTCGACCGCCAGCCGGGCGCGTACTCGTACCGGCGGTACTTGTGCTCGGCGCGCACCCAGCGGAAGGCCGCCTTGTCCGGCAGCCGGAGCGCCCTGCACACGGCCTGGCCGGGGTACCAGGGGCGACCGTCCGGGGTGTCGGTGATGGCCTGGGCCGCCGCCTCTGAAAGCCTCGCGGCGTATTCCTCGGCGGTCACGGGTACCACCTCCGCACGGCCCGTTCGTTCAGCCGGTCGTATACGATCAGTCCCAGGCCGATGAGCCCCCACACCGCGTTGCCCAGGCGGCTGCCGGGCTCCGGGTCGGGGTAGGTCTCCGGCAGCGTCTCCAGCAGCTGGGCGCACAGGTCGTCCACGCGCTTCGATTTGGCGGAGAGCCGTTCCTCCAGTTCCCGGATATAGGCCTCCATGGCCTGCAGCTTCCGGTTGGTCTCCGCCTCCCTCTCGGCGTTCTGCCGGGCCATCTCCTGCCGCACCAGCGCCTGTATGGCGCCGTTGGCGATGGTCTGTGTGTCGTAGGATGTGATCACTTATCCGTCGCCTCCTTCTTTATGGCCAGCACCTCGGCGGGGGTGAGGCCGCTGTCTTCGTACTGGCCCAGGCGGTCGATCAGTTGCGCCTTCGTGGCGCCGCTCCAGTACTTCGGAGCGCTCTTGCCGGTGCTGCTCAGCCAGCCGTTGGCGTGCTCGTGGGTCAGCCGGTCATTCTGTTCGAGCATTGGTCACACCTCCGCAAACGCGATCAGGCACAGGCTCAGGAACGTGAGCGCCACGCCGTAGGTGCCGAAGAGCCACAGCAGGATCGAGGGCACCCCGCCGTCCCGCCAGGTCGCCTCGGCCACGCACAACCCCAGGAACACGCACCCGGCGATCATGCCCAGGATGATGAATGCCAGCCACATACCTGTCACCTCCTACACCGCCCAGCCGGACTTCCGGCGGGCCTTGTACCTTCGCACCCGGGCCTCCGCCTCGGCCTCGGCGGGCCGGCAGATGTACCGGGCAATGCTGCGCACGTCCACCATGGTGCCGGCGCAGGCCGCCTCCAGACGGCCGTCGGTGATCATGGCCTTGATCGTGTTGGGGCTCCGGCCCAGGATCCGGGCCGCGACGGTCTTGTTGCACACCTCGCCGTACCGGGCGAGCATGTCGTCCATGCGGGCGTTCAGGTCGGTCACGGGGTCTCCTCCTCTCCGTCGTCGGGGTCGAACACCAGTCCCAGCCGGGTGATGGGCTGGACGGACAGGTGCGCCATGCCGTAGTCGATGCAGGCGTTGATCACCGCGCCCACGGAGAGGCCGGTCTGCTGGCAAACCACGGCCACCCGCTCGCGGTGCTTCTTTTCCAGCCGGAACGCGCCGGAGATGGGGTCCAGGTCCCGGGGCTGCGGATAGCTGTAGGCCACGTCAGTCGCCTCCCTTCGAGAGGTTGATCCTGTTCGGCGGGGTGATGGACACGGCCAGCGCGAAGCCGGTCAGGCTGATCTCCCGCACGGCGAACTCGCCGTACAGATGGCTGATCTCGTCCCACTGGCCGAGGTCGTTGGAATCCACCTGGATGGTGGCGGTGAGCGTGCGGGTCAGGGTGACGGTGACGTCCAGTCGCCGCACCGAAGTGACCATCAGCAGCTCGTTCAGGGTGATGGGGTTGTTCATGGCAATGCCTCCTTTGATGGGGTTGGTCGTCGGGGATTCGTCCAGCAGGTCGGCGGGGGTGGCCGCTTCGCCGAGAAGCTGGGCTACAGTGACGTTGAGGGCGGCAGCGATGGCTTGCAGCCGGGAGTAGACGGGCGCGCGCTTGTCGCTTTCCCACTCGCTGACAGAGGACTTCTCGACCCGCAGCCGCTGGCCCAGCTCCTCCTGTGTCAAACCCGCTGCCTTCCTCAGGCTGCGGATGCGCTCGCCGAGGGTGGCCGCGCCTTCGGCAGGGATGCCGGGCCGAGGGCGGATGACGTCGCCGCACTCGGTGCCCTCCAGCAGGTCGTCGATGGTGCAGCCGAGGATGCGGGCGATGTAACAGAGCTGCATGATGCCGCACGTGCGCTCGCCCCGTTCATACTGGCCGAAGTTCTGCGCGCTGGTACCCGCCACCACGGCCAGGTCCTCCAGCGTCTTGCCCGCGTCCCTGCGGATGCGCCGGATGTTGTCGCCGATGGTGTTCATGGTAATGCCTCCTTAGGTCGTGTCACTGGCGGTAGGGCTTCACGAGGATGCTGATGCCGGCGCGGTTGTAGCTCTTGTAATATTCCGCGTAGACGGCCTCTACGTCGCCAAACAGGTACTCGCCGGGGATGTTCGCGGCCGCGTCCTCCGCGAAGCCGTGGAACACGCCGTCGTCGTTGTCCGGCTGCGCGATCCAGATCACGGTGGGGCCCTCGATGGCGTCCAGCAGGGTGCAGAGTTTCAGGGGAGATTTCATGGTAATGCCTCCTTGGGTTTGTCATCAAACTTGTGACTAGTTCGGCAAAAAAAATCTTGCCGTCTCTTCGAGGGACATGCCCAGCGCGCGGGCCATCTTGTCGGTGTCGTCCAACGACGGTTCCTGTACGCCGTTGACGATGTTGGTCGCCTTCTGGCGCGTCCAGCCGATGGACTGGGCGAAGTCGGCGATGGTCTTGAACTTGCTGTAGACCACGCCACGGAACGTTACCTGCTGCTCCAAACGATCACCTCCCTTCCAGTCATCAAACTTGTGACTTGAGAACAGTATAGCGCCCTGATGGCCGTTTGTCAACATGTATGTGACTAAATCAATATATTTGTAACATGTATATTGACAAAGTCACATTTTTGAATACAATAGAGAATGAAGGAGGCGAGAGTATGAGCCGTTTCTCGGAGGCGCTTCGGCGCATACGTTTTGAGAAGCACATGACGCAAGAGGAGTTCGCAGCGCTCCTGGGGACGACGAAACAGAACATAAGCAGGTATGAACAGGGAACCGTGTCACCCAAGATCAGCACCGCGCAGGCCATCGCGGACAAGCTGGGCATCTCGCTGTCGGAGCTGAACGGCGAGGATGAACCGGCCAGGCCAGATCGCCCGCTGCCGGTCAACGTCCACACGCCAGACACGATGCACTTCCAGCGCGTACCCAAGATCGGCGCGGTGGCCGCTGGCAAGCCGGTCTATGCGCCGGAGGACTACGGCGTCTACGTCAATAGCCCGGTGAAGTGCGACGCGGCGGTGGACGTGCGCGGCGACAGCATGATTCCCGGCTATCTGGATGGCGATGTGGTCTACGTGCGCCAGCAGCCCGACGTGCTCGACGGTCAGGTGGCCATCGTATTCCTGGACGATGAGGCGGTGATCAAGCGCGTTTATCACGATCCGGACGGCCTCACCTTGCTGAGCGACAATCCGGCCTATGAACCCATCCGGGCCACAAGCGCTGAATATGACTACATCAGCGTCTTCGGCGTCCCCGTGGGCTTCACCCGGATGTACCAGACCGACCCGTTGAACAAGATCCATAAGGGATTCAAGAGATAGGAGGAGATACTGTGGCCAGGAAGGGAAAAGCCCCGAAGACGAAAATGCCGATTGTCAGACATTGGTGGTTCTGGCTGCTGGTGGTAGTAGCGTTGGCCTCGGCCTTCAGCGGTGACAGGAGGGGGCAGATCAGGTTTCCGCGAAGACAAACCCGCAAACCGATACCATTAAGACAACGGCAGTTCCGGGGGCCGAATATGAGTATGACGCCTTGAAGCAAATGTTCCAGAAACTGACCCTTGGTACCACGGTGGCAGAAGCCGAGAAGTTGATAGTCGAGAGCGGTTTGCCATACACAAAGGAAGACTACAACGGAAGTGTGCAATACCGTGTCGCATATACCGAAGGTGCGGCGCTGCAGAAGTATGCGGACTCGGGAGACAGTCTGGATATTTCGTTCAGCCGTCCAGAGAGCAATTTCCAGTACGCGGAGTATACTGATCATACGGTTTTCGCGCAGGCGCTCTTGTACAACTACGGTGCGTATTTTGATCTGATCACCAAAGAGCCAAACGCCGAAACGAGCGGATACTATTATTGTATTCCGGGCAAAGGTAGGGAGAAAATGCAGTCCGCGAAAGAAGTGTTGGACCGTATTTGTCAGCTCGGCATGGAAAAAGCGAAAGCCAAGTGAATAAAAAAAGCGGCCCGTCCCCAGCGGCCAACTGAAGGACGGGCCAGTGTCGGAGGCATTACCAGTACAACCGACGTCTGCACTATACCACGGACGCCGGGGAACCGTCAAGGGGAGGCGCCTGTATATGAAAAAGCAGAAATCCGGGCTCTATCGCGCCAGGGTGAAGATCGGCGTGGGGCCCGAAGGGAAGGACATCTACAAGTACGTCAGCGGCCGCACGAAGGCCGAGCTGCAGGCCGCCCGGGAGGCCGCCGTGGCCTATTACATCACCGGCGAAGGCCTGGAGGAGGACCGCCTGTTCGGCGACTACGCCACAGAGTGGTTTGAGATCCGCAAAAAACCCTTCGTGTCCGCCAGCACGGCGAACAACTACCGCACCACGCTGAACCGGCACCTGCTGCCCCTGCTGGGCGACAGGAACCTGCGGGCCATCCGTCCCGTGGAACTGCAGAACCTCGTCAACACCTACGCGGGCATGTCCAAGAGCCTGATCACCGACATCATCGGCACGCTGCAGGCCATCTTTTCCGCGGCGAAGCAGGACCGGCTGGTGCGCGCGAACCCCGCCGAGGATCTCCGGCGCCCGAAGACCAAACCGCCCGCTGAAAAGCGAGCGCTCACCGAGGCGGAGCGCCGCCGGGTGGAGGCGCTGTTCCCCACCCACGAGCACGGCCTGTACCTGGCGGTGATGTACTACACCGGCATGCGCCCCGGCGAGGTGCGCGGCCTTCAGTGGGGCGACATCGACTGGGAGGCGAACCTGGTGCACGTCCAGCGCGACGTGGACTATGCCGTCGGCGGCAGGGCCCAGGTGGGCGCCCTGAAGACGGCGGCCTCGGACCGCTACATTCCCCTGGCCGCCCCGCTGCGGGCCCTGCTGGAGCCGGCGCGGCAGCTGCCTACGGCCTTCCTGTTCCCCGGCCCGAACGGCCAGCCCCTGCCCCAGGTCACCGCCCGGCGGATGTGGATCCGCCTCATGGTGGACTGCGGCCTGGCCGACCCGATCCCCGAGGACGAGGAGACCTGCTACGGCTCCGGCGACATTCGCGGCCAGTACCGCGCCAGGATCACGCCCCATGCCATGCGGCACAACTTCATCACGATGTGCTGGGAGGCAGGCATGGACATCATGCTCACGATGAAGCTGGTGGGTCACACCGATTATGAGACCACCCGGAACATCTACACCCACCTCTCCCGCCGCCACCTGGACGCCGCCCAGACCCAGCTGAACGCCATGTTCGGCCCTGCCCCCGAGAGCCAAAACCGTGCAACGTTTTTGCAACGTGACAAAACACGCAACGGTTGACAGCGACCGCAAAAACCCCGATAAAATCGGCATTTTCCGTCAACCAAAATCACCTTCCAGTCCCTACGGACCAGAAGGTCAGGGGTTCGAATCCCTTAGGGTCCGCCACTGAGAAGCCTTGAAAACGCGAAGTTTTCAGGGCTTCTCTTATTTGCTCGACTTGAAAGCTCGGGGCGTTTGTGCAACGTTTGTGCAACGTCGGTGCAACGTAAAAAACCGCCGCCCTTTCGGGCGGCGGTGCGTCTATTCTTTGCTGTGCTCATCGGGCGATTTGTCTTTAGGGGCTTCGTCGTTCCGGTCGCGGAGGGCTTCCAGGGCTTTGCGGAGGCGGCGCGGGATGGGGACGTCGAGGAGGGCGGCGTTTTCAAGGATGGAGAGGCCCTCGTTCGCGATGTAGTAGCAGACCGAGGCCGTCTGGAAAACCATGGCCTCGCCGCCGATGGCCTTGTCCAGCAGGGTGGCCAGCAGCACTACAGCCATGATGACGGCCTTTTTCGCCAGGCCGATGAAGCCGGCGGTGCTGGACAGGCGGCCGCCCTCGGTCTTGGGCGAACGGCCGCAGGCGGCCACGATCAGGCCGGTGATGTAGTCGGTGGCCATGGCGATGACCAGGATCGTCAGCAGCGTGTTCCATTCCCCCAGCAGGCCCGCGATGGCGCCGGCGACGGCAGCCGTGGCCTTGATGATCTTGTCCCATGTCATATCAGCACACCTCCGTATACGCGCCGGAAATCGCGGCGTTCTGGCCGTTGTACTCCACCAGGTGCCAGCCGTTGGCGAAGGTCTGACCCTGGTAGGGCAGCCGGTCGCCCCGGCGTACGACGCCGAGGATGCCGTACTGCGTGCCCGGGCCGCGGCGAACGTTCACCGCCTCGGCGGTCACCCGGACGAAGCGCTTGCCCGCGTTGGCCATGGCGGCCAGCGTCAACGGCCCGGCCTCGCCGTCCACGTCCAGGCCGTGGTCGCGCTGGAAGGACTTGACGGCCATTTCCGTGGCGTCGCCGAACTCCCCGTCCGCACCCCACTTGCCGCAGTCGTAGCCCAGCTTGATGAGGTCAAGCTGCAGCTCCTTCACGTCCGCGCCCTCGCAGCCGTTCTTGAGGATGCGGGCGCCCAGCTTGGCAGTTGTAGGAGCAGTTGTATCAGTTGTAGGAGCAGTTGTATCAGTTGTGGTCGGATTCACGCTGGCGTAGGGCGGCCTGCCGTAGCCGTCAATGTACGTGCTCGACAGGCTGTAGCTTTTCGCCCGGACGCCGCCGCCGTTGGTGACGAGGGCGGACGCGCCGGAGGTGTTCCCCTCGATGGTGTACACCTTCGTGCTGGTGACCTTCGTCACGATGCCCACATGCCCGATCCTGCCTTTGGATTCGCTGTAGAAATAGATCACGTCGCCGGGCTTCGGCTTGCCCTTGCCGCGCTTGGTGTACGTGCCCCGCTTTTTGAAGGCGTTGGAGCCGGTCGGCGTGTAGTTCGTGAACACGCCCAGCAGCGCCTTCGCCGCCTCCAGCCCGTAGGCTTTGGCAAAACACCAGTCCACGAAATTCTGGCACCACTGGTCGTTGATGCCCGCCGACTTCGCCCATGCCCGCATGTCGCGGTTGAACTTCGTGTAGTTGCCGCTCCCCGCGTTGCCGGTGAAGCTGTCGAGGTCCGCGTTTGATTTCTTCTCCAGGTAGCCAATCTGGCTCTCGGCTACCTTGATGACGGTCTGAGGATTGCAAGGCATTTAGTTCACCTCCGTCCAGCCGTATACGCCGGGTTCCCATACGTTGTTGTCCACGTCGCTGACCCACACGGGACCGTCCCTGTCGGGATAATGCACCTTGTCGCCCTTCATGTAGGCGTCCTGCGCCCCCGTGGGCTGCCGCCAGACGGGAATCTCGCCCGGCGGCGGGACTTCGGTGAACAGAGCCGGGGTAATGTCCGGCTCCCAACCTGCCTGTGTGGTGTGGGCCTGTACGACCCTGTACAACTTGTCCTTGTAGCACACCCGCACGTCCACTTCGAAATGTACGCCAGCCCGCCAGCGCGGGAAAAGTTCCGGGGTGAAATAGGCGTCATCGTCGGGCAGGGACACCGCCGCCTGTTCGATGCGCTGCCGGTATTTATTCGCCGTCTGCCGATTCATCGCTGCCCCTCCCCATGATGATGCTCAGCGCCTCGCTGTCGGTCAGTTCCTCGTCCTCGATGGGCGTGTCCGTCTCGGTGTACGTGTACCCCATCTCAGGTACGTCCATCGCGTCATCGTAGACGATACCCGTCTGGTCTTGCCGGATTTTCATGCCCGCGTCGCTGTAGGTATGTACGCGGTCGCCGATTTGCTCTGTGCGTATCATGGCTCTCACTCCTCAATATAGGTGTAGGTGCTGCTCGACGGGTAGTTCGTCGCGGTGGTATACGCCGACAGACTGCCCGTGGGAACGTAGATTTTGCAGTCGGTGGGAATGCTGGAGAAAGCGCTAGCGCTGGCAACGGTCGGTGGGGTGGCGGGAAGGAAGTGGAGTTCGGCGACGCCGCCGCAATCGCTGAACGCACTTGTGCCGATGCTTGTAACGCTGTCCGGTATGCTGATGCTGGTCAGCGTATAGCAACTACTGAACGCGCCCGTCTGGATGCTCGTCGCGCTGTCTGAGATGTTGACGCTGGTTAAGCGGGCGCAACCACTGAATAGAGTTTCCGCAACGGCCATTACACTGTCAGGGATGCTGACACTGGTCAGGTTGTGGCAACCGCTAAACGCGCCTTTTGTAATGCTTGTCACGCCGTTCGGGATGCTGACACTGGACAAGCGCTCGGTATTGCTAAATGCGTTGTTGCTAATACTCGTTACACTGTCAGGGATGCTGACACTGGTCAGGTTGTAGCAATACCGAAATGCATCAGTAAAGATACTTGTCACGCTATTAGGGATACTAATGCTTGACAGACTGGTGCAATATCGTAATGCGTAATTTCCAATAGAATTTATAACCTCCGAAAAGTACACCGCTTGTATCGCATTTTGATATAACCTGTTCCGGATATCCGCGCCCGACGAATACCTCAGCAGCCCGCTATTCTGATTGCTCGTACTGCTCCCATAAAAGCCCATCGTCCCCGTACACGTCAGCTTGATGTCGTAGTCCCCCGGCGCGGCGTACTCGTGCCTTGGCGTCCACTTCACCGTGGTCACCGACGTGCCCGTCAGCGTGTCGTGGGCCGTGCCGTCGCCCCAGTCCACGTCCACCGTGCCGTTGGGGCAACAGCCCAGTATGGGGCTGGTGCGGCCCTGTTCAAGGTGAATCAGGACATGTGTTTTGCCGTCCGCCGTAGCGTACATCTGCCCGACTTCCAGCCGCCCGTATTTCGCCACATACGTCTGTGCGTCCGCGAACGACCAGTTCCAGCCCTGCGATGTCAGCGGGATTTCGTCGCCGCTGTGGTCGGGGTTCGCGGGCATGGCGGTCAGCGCGGCAAACTCGGCGGGGGTGTAGGAATAGACCACCGTGCCGTCGTAGTCCCGGAAATTGACCTCCTTCGCTGGCACAGAGACGGGGCCGCCGCCCGTGGGGATGGCCTCCACCGCGCTCACAAAACCGTCAGGAAAAGCCAGCGGGTCACTCGTGCCGCCCTTCGCCCGGATGGCGTCCGCCACGCTCGTAAGCTGCGTATCGCGCACCACATAATCAGTCATGTCAGAAATTCACCCCCGTCGCCGTGGGCAGCTCGCCCAGCACGATGTCCGCGATGTCCGCCTTATCCTGCGCCGTCAGCACGTAGTCCGAGCCGGGGTCGCCCTGCGGGCCGCGCTGGCCCTCCGCCCCGTTGGTCACCGTATACGTGGTCGTACCGCCGTCCGTATAGGTAATGGTGTACGTGTCCACCAGGCCCGCTGTGCCGGTCTTGGCGATGGACGCGATGCCGTTGCCTGTCGCGCCGGTGGGGCCGGTCTGGCCCGTCTCTCCGCGCTCTCCGGGCACACCCTGCGGCCCGGCAGGGCCGCGCTCGCCGTCGCTGATCGTCGCCGTGGTCGTGCCCTCGTAGTCCGTGATGGTGATCGTCGCCGTGTCGCCCACCTTGACCACCGTGGCCCTGGGGCTGACTGCCTGTCCGCCGCTCTCGCCAGCGGGCACGCCGAAGGTCAGTGTCACCGCGCCGGTCTCCGGGTCGACGGTCTTTGTCACCGTCGCGTCCGAACCGGGCTCCAGCGTCTCCGCCGCCACGCCCATGTCCTGCACGGCCTCGGAGGCCGCCTCGGCGTCATCGGCGGCGGCCACCGCTTCGTCCTTCAGCGCGGCAAACTCCGTCTGCCAGCTCTCCCAGGGTTCCGGGGCCTCCCCGCTGCCGTCCAGCGCGGGCAGCACCTTCGTTATGTAAATGGCGGATTTCGCCACCGTGCCATTCGCCAGCATGATCAGCTCGCAGCGGCCCACGCCCTCCTTGCTCAGGTCAGTGTCGCTCACCACCCACAGCACCGTGCTGCCGCTCACGCTCACCCCGGCGACGGGATAGGCGTCCGTGTCGCCGCAACGCTGATTGAGCAGCGTGATCTGTCCATCGGGGTATTCGCTCAGCCAGGCGTACACGTCAAACTGCGCCTGCGTGTAGTCGTTCTCCCCCAGACGGCCCAGCACATTGATGCCGCTGGTGTTCATGGTCAGTATGTTCATGGGTTATCCCTCCTATAGACTGGTGCGGATGCAGAGTACATTGACGGTCAGTGACGTGGATCGCGCCGCCGTGCTGGTGTTGTACAGGCCATACGTCACCTGCATGGGGTTATCGGTTCTCACGCGCAGGTTGTACACGCTGACATAGCGATTGTTGATGATGTGCCCCGCGATGGCAATGGGCGTCCACCCCGCCCCGATCTCGGATTGCGCGATCGTGTACGTGTTGTAGAGATACCCTCCCGCCGCGATGGACGTGGCGGGCACCATCTCGATAAGCACCGATTTCAGCAGCTTGCCCGCCGATATGGCCACGGAGCTGTTGAACTGCACCGGTCCATCAAAGGTTTCCACACCGCCTGAACCGCCGCCGCTGCCACTGCCGCCGCCGGAGCCTCTGCCGTAGACATCAGAGAGCGTGGTCTGCAGCTGGCCAACCTCGATGCTGTCGTAGCGGTCCAGCAGCACGTTGTACACGGTTTTCACCACGCGCGCGGTCACGTCGGTGTCCGTCGGGGAGATTACCACGCGCACGTAGTCGTAGAGCCGCAGGTTCTGCGCCGCCGCCTGGTTCACGTTCGCGTCCGGGTCGAAGGGCACGAAGTTGATCGTCATCGAATTGAACGGCTCCCAGGGCTTGTTGTTGGCCAGCCAGGCTTGGGCGGCGCTGGTCAGGTCCGACGTGGAGGGCTGGGTTTCGAACGCGTCGGAAAGATCCAGCGGCGCGATCTTCTGCAGGTACTGGCCGGGGAAGCGGCTCTGCCCCGTGGGCAGGCCCTGGCTGACGACGAATTCATCTTCGCCCGCCGGAAATACCGCGCCAGTGGAAGGGTTGACCCAGAAAGGCACCACGGCGTTGTAGCCGTCGCCGGTGTCGTATTCCTGCTGCGCGTCGGTCAGGTTGCCGCCGTAGCGAACGGTGACGCCGTTGTCCTTGCCGCGCGAGGCGTGGAAGATGACGCTGAAATTGTCGTATTCCACCACGCTGCCCGTCTGCTCGATGATCATGGCGACGGCATCATTCAGCGTCACCGGAGTTGCAAAAGTAAACCATGACGGGGGCGTAACCCCATCAAACACGAGCTCAACAGACATTCGGCCGTATACATCGTCAGGGTTTATCGTTTGGCCCGTCATGCGATAGAGTGTCAGCTCGTCCAAAGAGTTACGGCCAGAACAGACGACCATAAATCTAAGCCTATAGCTGAGATGCTGAGCGTATAAGGTTGCCGTACCATCGAGACCCAGCGTTTTACGGTAAATGACATAATACTGCCTCGGGCGATCCGGTTCACGACTGACGCTTATTAGGTATCCCGGCTGCAGCAGGTCGTAGTTCGCGCCGTTAATCGGGTATACGATCTGCGCTTCGTCCTGGCCGTCTACCGACTGCGTCACCGTGCAGCTGATACAGTCGGATAATGGCCCAAGACCCTGCGAGTCTGCCACTTCAAGACTGCTTTTGCGCGTATTGGCAAATACCAATGGGATCATATCGCGTACCACCTCGGAATAAAGTCAACTGCGATAAAATTTTGTGACGGCGTTGGGTATATGGTAAAACCGGTGTCCCCGGCTACGTAGGTTCCGGGCGGAGATATGCCAGCCCCCCAGTTTGCGGGAAGGAAGGACGATAGGTTTGTGCCCTGCGTAAGATTGATCAGTGTGCTGGTCTGATAGTCGAATTCAAGACGGTCTCCTTGTACAAAATATTCATTCCAGTTTGTGTACCGAAAATGCGATGGGTCAGTTGTAACCCGCGGCGTTTTGCGTATCGTAAACTCTTGCAGTCCAGACAATTGAGTCCAGGATGGCATCGTATATACGAGCGCAACAGTTAACGCGCCTGGAGACGTATCATCAATGGTTTCGATGCATTCCAGCGTAAATTTGGGAAAAAACGGGTATATGTTCGGCACAGTGCCAGCGAACAAAACATTTTGCCTTGGCGTAGCCGATGCCTCCCCGCTCTTCAGCCACCGCTCGGGCCGTCTGCTGAAGGTGACCTCCAACATACCCTGGCGGCGGTTGGCGCTCACGGTGGGCTGCAGCGGGGCGCTCACGTAGGCCTGGTAAAACTCCTCCGTGTTCCAGGAATCCTCCAGCCGGGCGTAGCCGGTCGCGCCCAGCAGCGCGCCGCGCAGCTGCCGGTACACCGCGTCGAAGTTGTCCGGGATCATCACGTGGTAGGTGATCTCCACGTTCGGAAAGTGCCGGTTGTCCTGGATGATGTCGCCCAGGCGTCCCGGCGGCTGGCTCACCTGGTACTCCCGCACCGGCCGGCGCAGGATGTTCCCCGCCACGCCCCTGGACACGTCCGCCCCCAGCGTGCGGGTGTCCACGCCGTTGTAGATGAAATAGCCGTTGATGTTCATACGGTGTACCACCTTGCATAGACCTTGTAGTTATCGACGTTCGAGCCACAGCAGGACACCATTGTCGGCCAGGCCTGCAGCGAATATTCCGTAGGATAAACCGGAAGTGAAAACCGGTCTATCGGCAATGCCTGCGGGCGACCTGGCGCGTAATACGTGTCTTTGGTCACGTGAAGGTGCTGGCTGAAATTCTTTTCCGGATCGCTGGCATCGTACAGGGTGGTATTCGCGCAATCGAGCACCAGCGTGTTCACTCCGTTGAAAAGCTGTGCTATGGTCAGCTGAGTTTGCGTGTCGTATACGGTTACAAACCGGCTTGCCGTGTACGTCACATTCCCGCTGTTGCCATTATTCGGCAGGTACAAAACTGCCAGTACGAGATCCCGCTGCGTCTGTGTCGCGATCACACTCGCGTCAAGTGTGATGTGTATCTCCGGGCAAACCTCATACAGTGAAGGCGACTGAATATACCCACTGGTGAAGTAATTCCCCAAACGCCGCATGGCCAGCGGCTGTTCCCCGCTCAGCAGCCACCGCTGCGGCTGCCGGGTGAAGCTCACCAGCACCGTGCCCTTGTCCTCGTCCGGGCTGACCGTGGGCTCCAGAGGGCCGCTCAGGTAGGCCATGAAGTATTCGTCCGGCGCCCACATGTCCGTGAGGCGCTGGTAACCCTTCATCGGCAGCAGCGCGTTGCACAGCGCGTCGTAGGTGGCCCGGAAGTTGCCCCGGATCATGATGGTATAGGTCCGGGGCACGTTGTCGAAGCGGCCCGTGTCCACCACGAAGTCGCCGTTCGCGCCGCCGTGGGCGTGCACCAGGAAGTTGCGCGCCGGGGCGCTGTCGATGTCCCCAGGTACCACGGTCAGCCCCAGCGAGCGTGTGTCAAAGCCGTTGTAGATAAACCATCCCGTTCGCGTCATCGTCCATACGCCGCCTTTTTCTGCTGATCCCAGCGCACCAGCACCCGCTGGACTCGCGCCGCGAGCTGCTCCGAGGACTCTCCGGGCAGCTGGTTGATCGTGATGTTGTTGTTCACCGTGCCGGTGTTCTGGCCCATACGCCACTGATCGCGCCCACCGTGTTCGATGGGCGTAACGACAGCCCGGCCATTGAGCACGCGCAGGTATTCTGGCGCGTATTCGCCGACGATGGCCCGCTGACCATTGGACAGCACACCGCCACCAGCCAGCTTTTTGATCGGCCTGCCCCAATTGACGGTGTTGAGATTCGGCGACCACTGCCACGCTGGGTTGTCGTAATCCGTGGTCACCAGCGGCTCACCGTTCAGCGGGTTGCCGATGCGCACGTTCGGGATTGAAATGCTCAGGCGCGAATTGATGCCCTCGATGACCGTGTTGATGGCGGTTTGCACGCGTTCAATCATGTCATTCAGGAAACCGATAACCGCATTAATCGGGGCCTTGAAGGTCTCCTTGAACCAACTTGTCACGTTCTTAAAGGCCTTCTTGATCGCGTTCCACATGTTCCGGCCCAGCCCCGCCCAGTTCAGGTTATTTATGGAGTTCCAGGCGGACGTGTAGTAGCCCTTGAAGATTTCGCCGACGCCCAGGAACGCGCTGCCGATCAGGCCTAGCATGGACGAGCCCAGCCCCGCCCAGTCGATGGCGGCGATACTGCCCTTGACGCTGTCGGTGTCCGAGTCGCTGGTGCCACCGAACAGGTTGGTAAACCAGGATACCGCGCCGCTGAACGCGCTGGTGATGGCGCCCCAAATGGTGCCGCCGATGCTCGCGAAGTCGATCTCGCCCCCGGACAGCTTCGCCGTCCAGTCGCTGAACAGCGTCGACAGCCAGTCCACAGCAGAGGCCAGGCCGGAGACGATCTGTCCCCAGATTTTTCCGCCGACATCGCCCCACGTGGAATCCGGGGTGTAATCGTCCCCGAGAACGAGGCTCTTGATCCAGTCGCCGGTGGCCTTGACACCGGCAGTAATGGCGCCCCAGATTTTTCCGCCGACATCGCCCCACGTGGAATCCGGAGTGTAATCGTCCCCGAGAACGAGGCTCTTGATCCAGTCGCCCACGGCCTTGAAGCCGGCCGTGACGGAGGCCCACAGCTTGCCGCCGACCTCTGCCCAGGTGGCGTCCGGCGTGTAGTCGTCGCCCAGGACGAGCTCCTTGATCCAGTCCCCGACCGGGGAAAACGCCGAGGTCACCAGGGACCACGCCTCGCTGCCGATGGCGGCCCAGTCGGTCTCCGACAGGATCTTGCCCAGCTTCCCGCCGAATTTCTTCAGTTCGTTCCAAAGGTCGCCCAGCATAATCTTCAGGTCCCCGAAGCTGTTCCAGCCGTTGAAGATGCCCTTGATCACGTTCCACGTGGCCTCCGCGGACTTCTTCACCGGCTCGAAGGCCTCGGCGATGCGGTCGAACACCGGCTTCACGCTGCGGTCGTACAGCGCCTTCAGCGGCTCGATCAAATTCGCCTGTATGTATGCCTTGAATTCGCCGAACTTCGTCTTGATGGCTTCCCAGGCGTTGACCGCGCCCTGCTTGATCTTCGGCCAGGCATCGATCAGCGATGCCTTGAGCTTGTCCCACGCGCCGGTGGCCTTCAGCACGATGGCGATCACCGCCACCACGCCGGCGACGATGCCCACAGGCCCGGTCAGCACGCCGGCAATGGCCGTCAAGCCGCCCTTGACCAGGGGCAGGAACTTCATTACGCTGCCGAACGCCGCCACGCCCTTGCCCGCCAGCGAGACGAAGCCGCCCACGCCCACCAGCAGCGGGCCGATGGCCGCCGCCACGGAGCCGATCAGCACGGCGATCTTCTTGGTTCTCGGGCTCAGCTTGTTGAACTTGTCCACGACCTTCTGCACCACGCCCACCAGCTTCCGGGCGTAGGGCATCAGCACGTCGCCGATGGAGATGGCCAGCTCCTCCAGCTGCGACTTTAGGATGGTGATCTGCCCGGCCAGGTTGTCGTTCATCTTGTCGGCCATCTCCTTGGCCGCGCCGTTGGAGTTCTGGATGGACTCGGTCAGCAGCTGGAAGTCCTCCTCCGACGCGTTCACGATGGCCAGCATGCCGGACATGCCGTTCTGACCGGCGAGCATCGCGGCGTACTGCGCCTTCTCGGCCTCGGTGAGTCCGGCGAACTTCGTCCGCAGGTCCACCATCAGCTCGGCCAGGGGCTTCATGCTGCCGTCTGCGTTGGTCAGGCTGATGCCCAGCTCCGCCATGGCCTCGCCAGACTGCTTGGTGGGCTTGGCCAGGCGGGTGAACAGGCCGCGCAGCGCCGTACCGGCCTGTGTGGCCTTGATGCCACTGTTCGCCATCAGGCCGGTGGCCACGGCCACGTCCCGGTAGTCGTAGCCCAGAGCGCCGGCGACCGGGGCCACGTACTTGAACGTCTCGCCCATCAGGCCGACGTTCGTGTTCGCGTTCGCCGAGGCCTGCGCCAGCACGTCGGCGAAGTCTCCGGCGTCCGCGGCGGTCATGCCGAAGGCGGTCAGGGCGTCCGTCACGATGTCCGACGTGGCGCCCAGCTCCTCGCCGGAGGCCGCCGCCAGGTTCATGATGCCCTCGATGCCGTTTAGCATGTCGTCTGTTTTCCAGCCCGCCATGGCCATGTACTCGAAGGCCTGCCCGGCTTCCGTGGCGCTGAACTTGGTCTCCGCGCCCATCTCCCGGGCCTTGGCGCGCAGCTGCTCGAAGTCGTCGCCGGTGGCGCCGGAGATGGCGGCCACCTTGGACATCTGCGCGTCGAAATCCGCGGTGATGCTCAGCGCCTTGCCGAAGCCGTCCACGATGGGCTTGGTGATCTTTTCCGTCAAACTCTGGCCAACGGCGCTGATCTTGTTGCCCACGGCCTGCATCTTTTCGCCGGCAGCGATGACCTGCTGCTTCGCCACGGAGCCGAAGTTCTCGTACTCCTTTTCGAGATTCTTGATGTTGCCCTCGGTCTCGATGATCTCGCGCTGGATCTTGTCCCAGTCCTCGGGGCTGACAGAGTCCTTTTCGACCATGTTCAACTCTTTCAGGCGAACCTTGGTCTTGCTGATGGAGCTCTCCAACTCCTTCTGCTTCTGAGTCAGCAGCGTCACGTTGCCCGGGTTCAGCTTCAGCAGCTTGTCGATGTCCTTCAGGTTGTCCTTGCTCGCGTCCAGCTGCTTGTCGAACTGCTTCAGCGCGTCGGTCAGCTTCGTGGTATCCGCGCCGATCTCGATGGTAATGCCCGCGATGCGCTTGTTGCTGCTGCCAAATGCCATAGTCGTCTCACCACCTAGAATCGGTCGAAATCAGCCTGCGTGGCGACCTGCTGATACTCGCAGTCGTCGTTCGCGTGTTCAATGAGGAGGTTCGTGACCTCCCCGTACTCCATAAAATCCAGGTCGGACAGTGTCAGCCCGACCTGAAGTGCTCTCAGCACAAAGACCGCCGTGTTGTAATCCCGGTCGGTCAGTTTTCCTCTTTTTTTTCGATGCTGTCCGGCGAATTGCCGTTGTACACGGCCAGAATCGACGCCAGCACATGCGGGTCGACATAGTCGCCGCTCTCCAGCTGGTCCAGCCACTCGATGTAGCTTTCCTCGTTCAGGCTCAGCATCTTCTTCCGGTCGCCCTGGGCCTCCGCGGCCTTCGCCAGCACAAAGCCCATCTGCATGGCGAACTCGATCTGCTCGCCGGAGGTCAGATCCTTGTCGGCCTGCAGCCGAATGGGATCCTCGCCGAAAATGCGCTTGTAGTAGATGTTGCTGGATGCCATCGCCAGCATGGGCACGGTCCTGTCACCGATCTTCACGTTCGCAAACATGTCTGCTCCTCCTTGTAGACAAAAGCGGCGCCCGCCGCGGGTTATGCAGCGGGCGCCGGGGTCGGTCAGCCGGACACCTTGGTCGGCAGGGTGACGGCGGTAAAGAAGCCGTCGTACACAGTCGAAGTAGTGCTCTCGTTCGTCTCGGCCTTGACGATGTCGGTTTCCAGGGCCGCCACATAGATGGACGTGGCGGTGATGGTGACCGTCTCAGTCTGGGGCTCGATGGTCTCGGACTTGGTGTTGCCGGCGGCGCTGGCGCGGGACGCCGTGCAGTTGTACATCACGTGCCGGGTGGCCTTCACGTCACCTTCGAACTGGAACAGCAGCGCGAAGTGCACGGGGTTCGCGTTTGCGTCTTCCGCCACCAGGCCGTTGCCGCCGGTGATATAGCCGAGGATGTCGGTCTTGAAGGCGTCGGTCAGGCGGGCCACCTCCAGGTCGCCCTCATAGCCGGTGTTGCTGATACCGGTCCAGTATTCCACGTTGTCCGCGTAGAACGGCGTGGTGTCGCCCTGGGGCTCCAGGGAAATGGACACGGCGCCAGGCAGCGCCACGGGAGTGTCATAGGTGGCCGAACCGTCCGCCGCGATCGTGGCCACGGCATAGTAGACGTTCTTCAGGCCGTACTTGATCTTGTTAGGCATTGATCAGTACCTCCGTATTGTAGGTCGTCAGGTGCATCTGTTCGGAATCGATGTAGGACTCCGCCCAGGTATAGGGAAGGTTGTGCGCGATCAGCACCGCTTCGAGCTGGCTCTCCAGGATAAAGTCCCGGTCGTCGGTGTACAGCTCGATCACCAGCGCGTTGACGCGCGCGTAGTTGATATTGTCGGCCATGGCGTCGTCGCTGTTCGGGTAGAAGAAGCACACGAACGGCGGCGCGGGCGGCGGGTTGTTCGGCCCGGTCTTGAACTGGTAATAGCAGTACGGGAGGCCGATGCTCTCCACCATGGCGCTGACTTCCTGCAGGGTCATAGCTTGCTCTGTACCTCCTTTTCAAACTGCGCCAGCAGCTCTGTTTCCACGGGCTCGATGTGTTGCCGGGGCGGGAGCCACCGGCTGCCGTCGCGCAGCAGGTGACCGTGCTCCAGCAGGTGCGGCAGACCGGGGGTCTTGTTGTAGATGATCACCGTCGTGTACAGCCGGTGCTTTTCCTCCGCGACGGCCCAGCCTTTGGCATAGGTCCCTTTGCCGCCGAAGTTCATTTCAGCCGAGGAGCGCTTCATCGCGTTGGCGCCGCGGCGGCCGATGGCGAGGGTGATTTCGTCGACGTTTTCGGCGACTTCATCGCCGTACTTCTTCAGCAGCGACTTGATCGACGCGTCCATCTTTTCCAGGTTCGTCTTAATTCGCCTGGCCATTGAGCCCCACCCGCTTCCCGGCGTACAGCTCCACCCGGTCGGCGTCGCCCACGTAGGTGTTGTGGGTGATGCTGCCCTCGGCGGTGCTGTGGTTGTTATGCCGGGCGTAGGCGTCCGGCTGATAGGTGCGGTAGATGGCGTAGCGCTCGCCGTTGTACTCGCATTCCCGCTCGCCGTTATACTCCGCGGCGAACACCCGGAAGCGGTACTCGGGCCGGAGGCCGTTCTGGCCGGCGGCAAAAAACTCCGTCCGGCCCACGCTATCGGCCTGGGCGAACACCTCCCGGCGCGTCGGCACGTTGTCCCGCCACACGCCGTACTCGTCCTGCTGCCGGGTATAGCCGATCAGGATCAGCGCGGTGTCGATCATGTCTCAGCACCCGCCTTTTCAGCCATGATCCGGTTGTTCAGCGCCCACCGCACCATGCGGGGCATGCCCTCCATGGCATCGCGGCGGCGAAACAGCCATGCGGCGTACATGACGATCAGCTGGGCGTCCAGCGCGTCGTCAAGGTTCAGCGTGGTAGCGCCCTCCTGCCGGATCGCGGTAAACGCGGCCTGCAGATACTGCGTCAGGCGCTGATCGTACAGCGTGGTGGTCAGTATGCCCAGGTCCGTCTTGAGCATCGTCAGCAGCTGGTCCATGCGTTGTCACCTCCGTGATGCCATAGTAGAGCCGCCCGGAATCCCGGGCGGCATTATGCGGGTTAGGCGGACACCACGGTCACCGTGCACTGAGCGGACAGGCCGTTGGCAGTGGTCACAGTGATCACGCTACTGCCGGCGGCCACGCCAGTCACGACGCCCGCCGTGCTCACGGTCGCCTTGGCAGTGGTGCCAGACGCCCAGGTCAGCGCGGAATCCACGCCATAGGGGTTGATCACCGGGCTCAGCGCCAGGGTCTCACCGACCGTTACGGTAGCGGTAGCGGGCAGCCAGATGCTCTCGGGCACATTCGCGGTATCACTGGCAAAGACGACGCTGGTGGTCGGGGCGGTACCGTCAATGCCGATCAGCACAAAGGCTTCGGCGATCACAGGCTTGCCGTCCCAACGGGTGGTGCCCTTGAACACAGTCTGATCATTCAGGAACAGGAAGTGCTCGCTGGACGCGAACTTCTCGCCGGCGCGCTCGATCATACGATAGAGATCGAAATAGCCGGTCAGAATGTTGTCGTTGGGCATGATGGAGTCCGGCATCACTTCGATGACGCCGCCAACCACAGGCATGGAGCCGTTCACACCAGACACAATCGCGCCGGATGCGTCGATGCTCATGGCGGCCGCGATGATCTTGCCATAGGTGGTCTCGTTCATCACCCACACGCGCTCACCACGGGCGTAGGCGCCCTTGGAATAACCGGCCGCCAGAGCCAGCTGCTGGAACAGCGCCAGGCCGGTGTAGGTGTTGGCGATCGTGCGGATATTGGTCGTGTGCAGGTCCACCCAAGGACGCGCAGTCGGAGAATAGTCAGCGGGCTGGCTGGTCTGGGCCAGGCGCGGAATGATGCCCAGAGGCATGTTGGTGCCGGTGCCGTACAGGATGGTCTTGTCGTCGGTGTAGCCAAGGGACTGCCCGAGAGTGAGCAGGATCTCAGCCGCCAGATCGAGGTCAGAGTCCTCCAGATTGGCGTTGCAGACGATAAAGTAACCGCCCAGCTTCCAGCAGCCGAAGGCATCCTCGTAGAACGTCATGCTCAGCTCGTTCAGACGAGCGCAGCACTCAGTCCACACGGCCTCGGGAATGCCGCCGGAAATCAGAATGCGGCCTTCACCGCTGACGCGGCTCACGGTCACATGCCGGTACAGCTTAGAATAGCGCAGCACGTTTTCGCGCAGCAGGCCCAGCAGCACCTCGGGAATGGTCAGGCCGACGTTAGCGATGGCGCGGGTCTGTTTGGCGTCCTGCGCGCCGCGAATGGTAGTCTTAATGCCGTTCAGGAAGGACTGCACGTCCTCGCGCTCGATCAGAGTGCGCTGCTCAGCGATGGTCATGTCGCCATACACGCGCGCCCTGGTGACGTTGTGCTTATCACGGGTGGTCATGTGGTTCTCATCCTTTCTCTCCTCCGCGGGCTTCTTTTCCGCGGGCGGTTCGGTGCTCTGGGCGGCCTCCTCGGCCTCCAGGTCGTTCTCCAGGCCCTCGATCTCGCGCTCGAGATCGCCGATAGCCTTGTCGTGGTCGGCCTTTTCAGCCTCGAAGGTGGACACCAGCTCGTCCACCTGGGCGCGCTGTTCGTCGTTCTCCACCTCTTCGATGGCCTGCGCCAGCTCGGCCTCGCGGGTGGCGAAATCGGCGTCCTTTGCGCGCAGGGCGTCCAGGGCCTTCCGCTTGTTGTCGATCTGCTTCTTCAGCAGCAGGGCTTTAAGCGCCATTAGGGGCACCTCCAATCAGTCTGTTTTTGGTAGTCTCCTTCCAGGCTGCCAGCTTGCGGGCTTCCATGGCGTCTCGCTGGGCCTCCCGTGCGGAGATGTTCGTGGCCTCATAGGCCGGGAAGGTACAGGCAGACACTTCGAACAGGTTCACGTCCGTAATCGTCCAGTGGACAGAGCCGTCGTCGCGGAAGTCGGTTTCCTCTCCGAGGATCTCAAACCCAAAGGAGCACTGGTCGACGTCGCCACGCTTCACGCGCTCGTAGAGGTTCATCGCATCGCCATCGTTCGGATTGATGGCGATGTCGCCCCACAGGCCGCGCTCGTCCTCCCGCAGCTCGAGCGTGTGCGCCTTCGTGCGTCCGAGGACCAAAGTCGTGTCATGGTTGATCAGCGCCCGGACGTCGTTCGCCAGGCTGCCGGAAAAAGCGCCGGGCTTGATGCTTTCGCTCATGCCTGGCGCGATTTCGTAATTCGAATTGAAGACGGCGAAGTAGCCGCTGATATGCGGCCCGTCGTCTTCGCGGGTGGCAAACTCAGTCGCCACCGTTCGGAGCTGCCGAAGGTTTCGCTCCACGTTCATCACCCTTTCGTGCGGGGCACCGCTTTGCCCCGTCAGTCAGCACGCACCAGCCCTTGCAGGGCTTGAAACGCTGGTGGGCGCACAGGTCGCCGGTCGCCCGGCAGTAGATCCGCATGCCCTCGCGGTATTCGGCCCGCGGGCAGTCAAGCGTCAGGTTCATTCCTGCGCCAGCTTCTTCTGCTTCCCGCTCATATCGGCGGGAATGTAATTTTCGAGCACCTTGTACTCCTTCAGCCCTGCCGGAGCCATGTGCATGCGGTCGCGCCACTCGTCACCGTTGACATACCCGCGATCCGCGCCGGCCAGCAGGATGTCCGAGGTCGACTTCAGGTCATAGTCCAGCAGCGACCAGAAGTTGAGCATCAGATACCACTTCGGCGACGTGATCAGCACACGGGTCAGCTCCTGCTGGATGCCCAGGGCAATGGCGCGCACTTTGGTCTGGATGAAGTTGTTCCACTCGGCGGCGGAGTACTCGCCGACGCCCAACAGGAACGCCGGCACGCCCAGCACGGCGGCGACGGTGCGCTTGTCCAGCTCCACCGTGTCCTTGATGGCCAGGTCCGCCAGGCTCAGCGGCCGTACCTGCTCCACCTGGAACTGCTCCGCGGGGATCAGCCAGGGCTCGCCGGTCCGGGATGGCTTCACATAGCTCTCAAGCAGCCGGTCACGCCCCTCGGGGCTGCTGAATTCATCGGTCAGCGCGTCCACCTTGACAATGATCGAAGGCTTCCACTCGCTGGCCATGAAGGCGTTCTCGGTCGCCTGGGCCTGCTTCAGGTTGTTGGCGATGTCCCGGAGGGCCACCGTCACACCCTTGCCCCGCCACAGGTAATTTGGATCCGGGTTGTACACAAAGTGCAGCACGCTGCCCGGATCCCGAGCTATGCCGTCGATCAGCACCCGGTAATCCCGGTAGCTGTTGCCCACCGGCTCAAAGCCCACCCGGCTGGCCGCAATGGGCTCCAGGCTACGCAGGATGCCCTCGTAGGTGTGGGGCACCACCACGCTGTTGCCCTTGCCGTACAGCAGCAGCGTCATGACGATGGCCGTCATCCACTGCATGCGCGTCATGGTGCCGTTGGGCGTGATGTCGATCATCCGGCTCAGCTCGTTCACCACCCGGACGTCGCCCTGGTCGGTGTTACTCATCAGGTAGATCGTCATGCTGCCGATCAGCTCCGCGATGCGCAGGCACCCGGTCATGATCTCCGGATTGTCGCTCAGCCGGGTATAGCCGGGACAGGTGATCTCCCCGTCGGCCAGCCACAGCGCGACGGAGCTGTTCTGCGCCGGGGTCGCGTCCCGCTTCAGGTTCGCGCGTCGTCTACGCCTGCTCAAATCTCAGTCACCCCCACCATTTGCGCGCCTTCTCCCGGCGCGCGCCGCCCTCCAGCATGCGGATGCACGCAAAAACCGAAGCGTCAAATAGGTCGATTCGATGCTCCGGCTGGACTTTATCGTATTGGATCATGTCGTCGGTTTTCTCCACCGCGCGGACGTTCGCCACGCAGTATTCGTATGCGTCGCTGTGCAAGTAGTACAGCGCGCCGTCCTTCGCGGCCTTTTCGATGTGCCGGAAGCCCTTGCTCTTCAGGATGTACAGCTGCGGCTGGTGGATGACCCGGAAGCCCGCCCGCTTCATCAGCGGGATGTACTCCTCACCGGCGAACTTTTCGTCGTGGCCCACCTGCACGATGTTGAAGCCCCGGTGCTTCATCTCCCGGAACCAGTTGACGATGTCGGCGTAGTTGACCGTGGGGCTGTTGCACATCGTGAGCCAGCCGTCATCCTGCCAGCCGAACAGCGGTATGTCGTCCTCCTCGGCCTTCCGCGCCGCCTCCGGCAGCGGGAAAAACGCGTGAGTGATCACGATGTCCACGCCCTGATACTGGCCGTACAACGCGGCGGCGGTCAGGTCGTGCACCCGGGACAGGTCGGAGCCGCCGTACCACTCGATGCCCAGCTTCGCCAGGTCGTCCAGCGTCCAGCTGTACTTGGCGTCGGACCGCTTGAACTCGTCCAGGTCGAACCAAGCGTTCATAGCCGTGGTGTAGATGTTCAGCGACCGGCTGAGGAAGTCTTTGCGCTGCTGCGGGTCGTTCTGTGCCTGTATGGCGTCCTGCATGATGTCCGCCGGCCGGATGGTCACGCCGTAGGACGGGTTCGCCTTCTGGTGCTGGATCGGGTTCGTGTAGTCCACGTTGCCCTTGTCGTCCTGGTCCGCCCGGGACACGAACACGAACAGGCTGTCGTCCTTCACCTGCCCGGTCACCACCTTCACGGCGTAGTCCAGTCGTCGGTAGCAGAAGGTGTTCACGTCGTCGCCGGCGGTGGTGATGCCGATCATCAGCTTGTTCGTGTAGGCCTTCATGGCCTCCTTGAAGCGGTTGTACTGGCTGGCCTTCTTGAAGGCGTGCACCTCGTCGGCGATGGCGATGTTGCAGTTGAACGAGTCCTGCGCGTCGGGGTTGCTGGCCAGCGCCTCGATGTCGATGGAGCCGTCCGGCCTCCCGCGCTCGTCGGTAAACTCGTAATGAATGCTGTGCTCGGCGTTGTTGTCCCGCACCCGGAAGTCGCCGATCATCTCCCTGTACCGCAGGGTGTACAGGATATCCTCGAAGCTCTGGCAGGCCTGCTTGAGCGAAGCCGCGACGATGTAGATCTTCGCGCCGCTCTTGCGCTCCAGCAGCGCCAGGGCAAAGGCCAGCGCAGCGATGAACAGCGTCTTGCCGGACTTCCTGGGCACAAAAATGAACGCCTCTTTATAACGGCGTTCGGACGTGCCCTTGAAGTAAAACCCGACGATGTTGTAGACATTGAAGATCTGCCAGGGCTGCAGGATCAGCGGCGAATTGGTCAGTGGCGTGCCGTCCAGCGCCTGCCCCTGCTTGTGCACCATCAGGCGCTCGATGATGCCGCACACGAAATCAGGCTCTTTCGTATGCAGCTCCAGATCATCCCGCTCCAGGTCAGCGAGGAAGCGCTTCGCCGCGGCCTGGATCTCCGCGCCGCATACCAGCTCACCGGAAGCGGCGGCGCGTGCGTAATCCAGCGCGATGACCTTGTAGTTCTTTTTACCCAATGTCACTCAGTGCCTGGCTCAGCGCGGAGAGCTTCGGCTTCGTCATGGCTCCCTCGTTGATGCGCTTCAGGCCAGCCGGTGTCAGGCCCAGGTCTCGCCAGTAGGCGAGGGCGTCGCGGTTCAGGTCCTGCCACAGCCGCAGCAGCGGGTTGATCGCCTGATTCACCGCGCCGCGGTCGCTGATTTTCTCGACCATCGCCACCGCACCGCCGGCCAGGAACTCCTCATACGCCGCGTCCCGGCGCTCCAGCAGCCGGGCCAGCGCGTCGATGGTGGGAAGGAAGGCATCTCTATAAGTGCCGACGGCGTTGCACTGTTCAATGATCTTCCGCTTCCAGCTCAATGCCTTCAAGACTCGCCCACCTCCTCTCAGTAAATCCTAGCTCTCTATGGGGTAATTGACCCTAAACCCCCGCGCGTTTGGAAATGAT
>Ga0247608_10001086_pt1 | contig 39542 bp, 64 predicted proteins | sample 176DNAGHGlowgp2_FD_193490 | JGI IMG/M metagenome (GOLD analysis project Ga0247608, IMG submission 193490) | Sheep rumen microbial communities from Palmerston North, Manawatu-Wanganui, New Zealand - 1766 DNA GHGlow gp2 | ecosystem: Host-associated > Mammals > Digestive system > Stomach > Rumen ...
AAGAAGTAGAGGGCTCGTAGTTAGTCCAAATATAGTTATATTTAGTAAGTATATTAAACAAATATAATATTAGTTAACACTTTTATTATTTTTTGATACTATAATATAGAATATTTTTAATGATAATTACTATTTTTATTTATTAATGAAATTTAATGATTTTTTAAAAAATATAGAGGTTAAGTAATGAAAAAAATAAAATGGTGTGCTATTCAACCTTTAACGGGCGGAATGTATTTAGGCACAGAAAAAGCTACAGGATGTACTGCTGAATTTATATTGTCATATCCAGGTTTTAGTGATCCTATAGTTGAAAAGAAAACTGGAGAAATAGTTGGTGGTGGTAATGAATATCATCTTATGACTTATCTTGATAAAGTTGGCCGTCGTCCAGAGTATAAGATCTTAAATCGTAAGCCATTTCAAAATGATGACGATATGAATCCTGAAATTCTTAATCATGAAAGATGGACACTGAATCCTGATAAAGATTTAAATTATTCAAATATGGATCTTGTAGTTGCTGTTCCTGTTTGCTCAGGATTATCAACAGCAACCATTGGTACTCAAGAAGCTAAGGAAGCTCGTAACTGTAATATGATTTGGATATCTAAATATGCATTAAGAGTAATTAAGCCTAATGTTTATATTTTTGAAAATGCACCAACATTTATGGGAGCTCGTGGAGAATATATTCGTAAACAATTAGAGGTATTAGCAGAAGAGACGGGATATTCAATTGTTTATTATAGAACTGATACACAATATCACGATAACTGTCAAAAACGTAAACGTACTTTCATTATATTCTATAAAAAGGATTATGCGCCTCAAATGGATTTTGAGCATATAGAAACTGATTATGACGAATATTTTGCAAGAATACCAAAAGATGCCACACAACAAGAACCATTAGATTTTAATGTTGTTAATTGTGTTAATCTTTATTGTATAGAATATCTTAAGGATAAGTTTGGAAATGATTGGAGAAATTCAATTGATAATATTTTCAATTATATCATTAAGAATAGGCTATTTGATGAAGTAATGAATTATATTAATACAAAGAGTGAAGCTACAGATAAGCAAAAAGAAGTAATGAATCATTTCTTTACTCATGTTCAAAAGAAGTTATCAATGAATCGTGGCTTCTATCATGCATTACCTTATATTCCTCGTGATGGAAAATTACCTGCTGTTATGTTTAAGATGATGCAATCAGTATTACATCCACATGAAGATAGATTGTTAACTACTCGTGAATGCTTGCATCTTATGGGTCATCCACATGATTATGAACTACAAGGAAAGATACTTAGAGAATATCCGAAGATTGGTCAAAATGTTCCAGTAAGAACTGCATATTGGATTGTTTCTGAAGCTTTAAGATCATTTGAAAAGGAAAATGATTTAGAAGAAATCAAAAAGGTAAGATTTTTTGATAACATAAAACAAGAGGAACTTGTGTACTAAAAACAAGAGGAACTTGTGTACTAAAAACAGGAGGAACTTGTGTACTAAAAACAAGAGGAACTTGTGTACTAAAAACAAGAGGAACTTGTGTACTAAAAACTATATATTTTAAGAGCTATAGAATATATTTCTATAGCTTTTCTATTTTATTATATATTATTATGTTTTATAAGATTTTGAAAAAATTTAAATTTATTTAGATATGTTAATAGAAAAGATTGGATATTCGTATAATGATGTAACGTTGGTACCTTCTGAAATTTCAAATGTATCTTCACGTTCAGAATGTAATCCGTTTGTTATTAATTTAGATGCGCCTGTTAGATATGCATATTTGCCAATATTTACTGCGCCGATGGCAAGTGTAGTTAATTTTGAAAATTATGAAACGTTTATAGATAATGGAATTGCTCCAATTATGCCAAGAAATATTAGTTTAGACGTTCGTAAAGATTTGATGAATGATGAACAATGGGTAGCATTGTCATTAAAAGAATTTGAAGACTTATTTATAGAAAATGCAAGTTCCAACAAAAAGGAAGCACTTTATTTTATTTGTGTAGATATAGCAAATGGTCATATGAAAAGCCTATATGATAAATGTATTATAGCTAAGCAAAAGGCTGAAGAATTTGGATATAAGTTAACAATTATGACGGGCAATATTGCGAATCCAAAAACATATGAATGGATTTGTAAAAATGCTACATATAAAACAAATGATAATAAAAAAAAATGTGCTATTGACTATATAAGAGTGGGTATTGGCGGTGGTTCTGGATGTTTTATTGATGGAACAAAAATTAAAACAATTAATGGCGAGAAAAATATTGAAGATATAAATATTGGTGATAAAGTTTTAACAATGGATAATACATATCAAGATGTTATTAATAAAACAAGATTTAAATCAAATGAATTAATAAAAATTAATAATGAAATTACTTCTACAATTAATCATAAATTTTTTGTTATTAATAAATCAGATAAAGATAAAGTTAATGAACAAAATTTAGAAAAATATGGATATTGGATTGAAGCAAATAAATTAAATAAAAATAAACATTTATTAATAAAATATGAATAGGAATAGGTATATTTTGCATTACAAATATTTATTATTAATTAAATAGATTAATAAATATTATGGAATATATATGTAAAATATGCGGAGAAAAAATAGAATCAAATACAAAAACAGAATATGGACAACGTGGTGCAATATCACAAAAATTTAAAAAACATTTAAAAAATGTTCATAATATATCATTAGAACAATATATATTAAGATTTTATTTTAATAATGAAATTCCAAAATGTAAATGTGGATGCGGTAATAATTTAGTATTTTGTGAAAAAAACGCATTATGGGATCCGTTAAATTCTTTTGGTAAATATATTAATTGTGGCCATGTTGGCAGAAATAATGAACAATTACGAAATAAATTAAAAGAACAATATAAATCTAAATTTGATAATTATGAATGGTTAAAAAATCATTATTATAATGAATATGGAGAACAAATTATTAAAGATGCGTTAAATGATTTTTTATATAATAATGAATTAACTAATGTTGATATTGGTAAAAAATATGGAATTGATTATAGAACATTAACAAATATTTGGAGAAAATTAAATTTATTATCTGAAGAACAATATTTAGAACGTTCAAAGTATAGAAAATTTCAATTGAGTGGAAAAAGACGTAGAAAAACATTCGATAATGCATCAGAAATTTGCCAAAATTTATTTAATTTAATAAAATCAAAACAACAAGAATTTACAATTACTTCTTTAATTAATTATTGGAATGAAAATAATTTAAATCAAATTGAAACAGACCCATTCATAGTATTAAATTATTTAGAAAATCTATATGGAGATGAAATATACGAATATTTACAATTTGGAAGAAAATCAAAAGAAGAACAGAATTTTTGTAAAGTGTTAAAGTTTTTTATTTCTAATAAAGTTTATAAATTTGGAAAACGTTTACAACATGGAAAAAATAAACGTGAATCATATATATATGATATCTGTATAAATAATAAATATATTATTGAATATGATGGTGAAGGTTATTATCACAAAAACAAAGAATATGATAAAATTAAAGAAGATTTCGCAATAAGTAAAGGATATAAAATTTTACGAGTATCTTATAAAGATTTTAAAAATCCTTTAACATTTATAAAAATTAAAAATTGGTTAAATAATGATTAAATTTATAGAAATAGAAAGTATAGAATATATAAATGATTTAAAATGGGTAAATGATATTACGGTTGAAACAAACCATAATTATATAGCAAATAATTATTTAGTACATAATTGTATTACCACGTCTAATGTAAGTGCCCATTATCCCCAGGCATCATTAATTTCCGAATGCCATGATGTTAAGAAACGTTTAAATGGTGAATATAGTGAAACACGGGTATCTTTTTATGATACAGAATTTACAAAGATATATAATTATGAATTACCAAAAATAATAGCTGATGGTGGTATTCGTAATTATGACAACGTAATTAAGGCATTAGCACTTGGTGCAGATTATGTGATGATTGGCAGTTTGTTTGCCCAATGTATTGAATCTGCTGGTTCTAAAGTTCAAAAGGATGATAGTAAAAAATTGCCTTCTCTTTATAGATATGATAATTTTAGAATTGATAATAAAGGATATGTTTATGGTTATTATATTGAAGAGTTTATAAAAGAAAGCATTAAACCATGGGAAGAATGTTTAGTTAATTCACCAGATAAAGAACATGCAAAAAGTCAATATGATAAACAACTTAAGTTTCTTAAAGAAGAAAAATGTATTGGGCAATTGTGTGTTAAATTCTTCGGTATGGCTTCTGCTGATGGACAAAAATCTATATCTGGAAAAAAGACAAAAACGGCTGAAGGAATTACTAAGTGGCTTCCTGTTAAATATACATTAAAGGGCTGGGTAGAAAATATGGCAAGTTATTTACGTTCAGCAATGTCATATACTGATTGTAAGACACTTGATGAATTCATTGGAACACCAGATCTTATAATTAATAGTATAAGTGAAATTAATGCAGTAAATAAATGAAATAACAAAAATAGATATGAATACATTTAATTCTAAGTTTAGTACAAATTCATCATATAAAATAATTAGAATTTGTAATGATCCCAATATTAAATTAACATTTGACACATATTATCTTTGGGAAAAAAGAAACTTTGATATTATAAATATTATTGGTGAATCTAATGAATTTAATAATGGGAGAAATATAATAAATGCAATAACAAATGTAATATTAGAGAATAATGAAGTAGACGCAATTGTTTTTCAATCTGATACTATGAATGATAATAAATTTAATATATTAAATTCACTTCCTGAATATTATAAACGTAAGTTATATTATTATGATACAAAAAATAATTATGGAATTGATTTAGCATTAAGAATAAATAAAGATCAATTGACTCATTATTCAGATCCATTATTTTCTATTATAACGCCATTATATAATACAAATTTAAAATATTTTAAACAGGCATATCAATCATTATGTGATCAAACTTTGAATGATTGGGAATGGGTTTTGACTGATGATTCACCAGAACCATTGCATGATATTAAGGAATTTATTGAATCACAAAGAGACGTACGTTTAAAATATTTTCGTATTGGCCCAACAGATGGTAATATTGGATTATCAAAATGGCGCGGAAATTGTATGTCAACAGGAAAATGGCTTATAGAATTTGATCATGATGATATGCTATATCCTTGGACATTACAAACAATAAAAGAAGCAATTGAAGCATTCCCAGATAACAAATTTATATATTCAGATAATACAACTATTGATGCCAATAATAACGTTACAAAATGTATGTATGGAAAAGATTATGAATGGGGAATGGGATATGGTCATTCATATATATCAAAAACACCAATTGGTGGAATTAGAACGGATGCATCTGGTCCAATAACTAATGCTACAATACGACATATAGTTGGTGTTCCTAATCATTTAAGATGCTGGGAACGTAACTTTTATTTTTCAATTGGTGGTCACAATCAAACACAACGTATTGCAGATGATTATGAATTAATTGTTAGATCATTCTTAAAGACAAAGTTTACACATATATCATTGTGCTGTTATGCCCAACGATTTGATGGCAATAATTCACAATACAAGGATAACAAAGATACTGATGGTCAAGGAAACATTAATGATATTCAACGAAGAGTTAGATTAATATCAATATATTATGGAGATGAAATTCATAATAGATTAGAACAAGTTGGATTGGATGATTCAAAATGGATATCTGGAGACCCATATGAAACGGCTCATGTTTATAAAAAACTACATACTAAAGGAGAATATAATAAAATATATGAAGACATATATATACCTGAATGGACAAAGGAATAGCTTAAGTTATTCCTTTTATTTTATATATAATTTGAAATATTTTATTAAGTTACTATATTATTTATGTATGGTAGTTAACACAAAAACTCCATTATTTATGTATGGTAGTTAACGCAAAAACTTCATTATTTATGTATGGTAGTTAACGCAAAAACTTCATTATTTATGTATGGTAGTTAACACAAAACTCCATTAATTATGTAAATTAAAAAAGGACTGACAATGAAATTAGATGATGTTAAGTTTGGTGATAAGTTTGTAACAAGAGATGGGCGTATTGCTGTTGTTATTGGTGAGCATAAAACAACAAGAAAGCATTGGTATGATTTCGTATGTTTGAATGAAGATTCAGATATGATTAATGATACGCCATATAAATTTTCTGCTTATGATAATGGAACAGCGTTTGAAGGTTTTAACTGGCTGGATATTATTTTAAAGATATAAAAACCAAGGAAATTTTAAAGATATGAAAATCAATGAAAATAAATACTGTTTTATAAAAAATTAAAAATATAAAGAAATATGGGGAACACTGATGATTGTATAGATGAATATATAGATGAATATAATGATATAAATATAATTAAAAATATTGAGATTGACGTAGAAAATATAATTGATAAATATAGCTGTCAAGGATATGGAGCTATAGACATAGCAAGAGTTATATACAATTGGTGTTATAAACAATATCATACATAGTTCAAAAAGTAACAGTAACATGAAGACTAATATGAAGAATATTCCAGAAGTTGGTAAATATTATCATTTTTGGGACGATGGAAAATGTGGTCCCAGTAGACATTATATTTGTAAGGTCGAAAAGATACATACAATAAAGGATGCAAAAAATATTTTTGTTAATGTTCCTGAATATAATGAAACAACAAATCAAAATGACTTTGTTAAAACCACATTATATGATAGGTGGAGGTATGAAGTAAAAGGACATAATTGGTTATACGCTAATGATACTGATTATATTGTTGAGATATCATGTCCTGTTTATGACGAATATAACTTATATGCTGCTCGTACGAAAGATGGAGGATGGTTTACTATTAATGCACAGAGTTGGTGGCAAAGCGGCCGACTTGATGTAACTGGTGATATATATGAAAGCGTTCTTAACGATTGGGAACAATGTAATGGATATGTTCCTTATGAGGAATATCCCGAAGCTAATGAAGAAAATTATAAAAAACGAAATTGAATATTTAAGGGTATCATTTTTGATACTCTTTTTTCGTATTATATTACATTATATGTAAGAAATACATATTATATAACATGAAATTTTTATGTGAAATTTGAATTATATTTGAATTTTTAATATTTGTTACTATATTTTATTTGTATTAAAATCAAACAAAAATAAATTATGAAACTGAATTGTAAAGTTGAAAATTTTTATAATAAGCATCGTTCAAATATTATTTTGGCATCTCATACTCAAGTTGGTCTTGAAAACATATTAAGAGATCTATTTCAAGAGATGTATGATCTTGGGCATGCAGATGGTTGGGCAGAAGCCTGGTCAGAAATAAATAGAATTGAAGAAGAAAATGGAAATCTTTAAAATAAAAATTAATTAATAAGATGAGCAGCGCGTTTAAATTTGATCTTGAAAATGCAGAGGAGTATTTAAAGAAAAGTGTTTTTAAATTTGATATTGAAGACGCAAAGGAGTATTTATATGATGAATTGGAGTTTTCAAATAATCGTCAGTCTAAATACTATCCAAGAGAGAACGTAAATAAAGCATCAGATGTTTTAAATATTCTTAGTGATTATTATATGGTTGCCAAGGATGAAGATTTCTATTTGGATTTGATACAATATTTAAGAGATAACAAAAAGTTGAAAAAAATTTAAATATAGAAAAAATGGATAATAAAACATTAGATGCTAAAATAGATAAGTGGTGGTGTTCTCAATTTACTGATTATAAGATGAAGAGGATACCAGGTCATAAGTTTGTTCCAGAACCTGCTTATTTAGATGAAAAATTTAGGCAATGTAAAAATGGTAAAACGAAGATTAATTATGAACTTGATTTAGATTGGAAGACCGATTTTGATGCTATAGAATGGGACGGAGATACTATAAGAAATTTTGCAAAATATTTTTATAATTTAAGCAAAAATAAAGGGCAAACTATTCGCGTCTTATTTTAACAAGTGAAATTCAATAAAATAACTAATAAAATAAATAATAAAATAATTAAATTATGGAAAAAGTACTTGAAATCCCACGAATTACAAATACTACAATTAAGTATTTTGTTGATGATGAATTTGTCGACAATGTTACTGTAGATGAGGTAAACAAAATTAGAGAAAATGTCTTGGAGTACATTGTAAATACCAAGGATATTTCAATTCTCAATAGATTTTATTTCATTGGTCACAGAGACACAAATGATGGTAAGATGGGTGAAGAGGTAAAGATGACAATGGATAATTATGGAAATCTTTCGGATTTGCCTTGGGAAATGGCCCATGTACGTAGAAGTATGTATCGTCTTATGCAAATTGGCCGTAAGGATTGTGAATTACTTAATAGTTTCAATAATGACTAAAATTATAGAAATAAAAGAAGCAATCGAAGAAATGATATGAACAAGTTAGTAAATAAGTTAATGAACAATTTAAAACAATGCATACTATTTGCAATAATTTCTATACCCTTTGTATTTTGGTATTTGGCAGTAATTGCCTCACAAGATACATATGATGTCAAATTAACTACAATTGGGTTTATTAGTGCTTTACACATTACGGTTAGTATAATGGGTTATTTCGTGAAAAAGGATTTTGAAAATTAGATAATATGAATTGCACAGTAATCATTGACGAACGAACAAGTATACCATATTGCGTAATAAGAAGCAGAAAAATAGTCTCAGATGAAACATTAAAAGATTATACAAAACAATGGATGAAGGAATATAACGATAATTGTTTTGGTCTAATTACCGTTTCTAATTATCGTTATATTATAATGAATACGAATGATGCACCAAAATTAAAAAATGTATGTATAATTTAGTTTATGATAGAATATAAATATTGAATAATATTAAAATTATACTATATTATTTATGTATGGATGGTAACGCAAAAACATTCATTATATAACATGAAAATTTCATGTGAAATTTAAATTATAATTGTTAATTTAAAAATAAATTTTATGTATACTTTAAAAGGTAAATACACATCAGCATTAGTTACTAATGACAATATTGAACAAGAAGCTGTTCAGCAAATTCACGGTATTGTTAATTGTAAGGCTTATGAAGGATGTAAAATTGTAATTCAACCCGATTCTCACTGCGGAAAGGGGTCAGTTATTGGTTTTTGTTCAACTTTTGGAAAGTACATAGATCCTCGTACTGTAGGAGTTGACATAGGCTGTGAAATTTCTATGCATCTTTATGATAGACCAATTCCTGAAGATAAGTATGCTGAATTAAACCATAAGATTCTTCAGGAATGCGGTTGGGGATTCAATTTGTCTCCTAAAAAGATGTATGAAGATAAAGAGCTTTACAAGTTTATGTCAACTGAATTTAGGAAGGCTAAGTCAAGACATCCTGAGATTTTTGCAGAACTTCCTGATACAGTAACTGAGAAGTGGGTATCTGATATGCTTAATCGTCTTGGAATGGACCCTAAGACATGGTATTACTCAATTAATAGTTTTGGTGGAGGCAACCACTATTGTGAATATGATGTTAATGAAGAGAACAATCTTTATGGCATAACTGTTCATTGTGGTTCTCGTAACTTTGGAGTTAAGGTTTGTAAGTATTGGGAAAACAAGTCAAAAGGCGCAGCTCTATCTAAAGCTGAAATGAAAGAATACACAGCAGAATTTAAGAAAGCATATATTGAGAAACATGGCCGAAAGAATATGACAGGTTTTAAGGATGCCCTTAATAAGTACTTGGATTCAAAGAAAGAAGGACATATTGAAGGTTTCTTGACTGGAGATAATATGCTTGGATATTTCTGTGATATGTATACCGCAAGAACATACGCAAGATTCAATCATGTTATTCTTCATAGAACAATTGATAATATAGTTGCTAAGTATGGATGTAAGATGACTAAAGAAATTATATCTACACATAACTATATTGACTTTGATGAAGATATACCTATTATCCGTAAAGGCGCAATCCGTTCTTATGCTGGTGAGGAGATGCTTGTTCCTTTCAATATGAGAGATGGTGTAGCAATTTGTGAAGGCCTTTCAAACCCAGAGTGGTTGAATGCCTGCGCTCACGGTGCTGGCCGTAAGATGTCTCGTTCTAAGGCCAAGGAGAATGTATCTATGGAGGAGTTTGAAGAGTCGATGAAGAATGTCTATTCTACAACGGTTTGTCGTGGAACTATTGATGAATCACCTATGGCTTACAAGGACACTAATGAGATTAAGGACTTGATTACCGAGACATGTAAGATTAAATTCATGATGATACCTAAGATTAACATTAAGGCAGCAGATGGTGGGGATTGATTTTTCTACCATTTGCCACTAGTAATAATATGAATAGACAATTAGAAATTATATTGGAAGATCTAGAATATGATAAAGTATTTGTTAAAACTATTGATGGATATGATAGCAAATATTTAAATGAATTCAATAGTTGGGCATTTACTAAAGCATATTCATTTGAAAAGAAAAATTATGTTGATATTATAACATTTAAGAGTAATTTTGCTTGGAATGAAGAAATATGGAGATCTATATATGAAATTCGTAAAAGATGCATTGAAAAATATGGTTATGATATTATACCATTAGATTTTGATATGTATGCAAAATTTAATTTTTATGATTACCCACCAGCTTATAATATAAAACAAAAATATATTGATAAGATTCGCCATAACTTTAATAAAGTTTCAATTGATTGTAAATATTTGATTGGGAATAAAGAAGGAATTATGCCATTGATTAATAATGAAATTTACATAAGAAGAAAACCAATTAAAGATATTACAGTTAAATTTAAGAGACGTCAAAGATGTAACGAATATTATTTACAAAAATATTTTCAGAAAAATCATTTATCATTCGAGTGTTGGACATATTACAAAATTGTATGAATAACTATTTTGAAGATCTATGGATGATATTTTATTTATTATAATGATTATCGCATGGTTATATGTCATGGTTATGTGGATAAATAGTATTTGCCCAATTGTTAAACATAAAGTTGTTGAAACACATTATACGACCGAATTATTTAAAGATGTTGATATAGTGCGTTATGAATATTATAAGAAATATCCTTTTTGCAAATGGAAATTATATGAAGTTCAAACACCTAAACAATTTGAACATGAATGCCAAAGGTTTGCACAAGTATGTAATAGTGATTGGAAATCTTATATGAATTTTGAAGTTGATAAAACAATTTATTATATAGATTAGTTATGAAACATGTTTGGTGTATAGACGATGATTTATTTACTCTTAATGAAGGATATGTAATGGATGATTACAAAAAATATTATGATAATTATCTTTGGGAAAAGTGTGAAGATGAAAATTACGTACATAATTTAGGAATATTTAAAACCGAAAATATTTTTGACAATAAAGAAACTGCTCTTAATATGTATAAGGGTATGATAGGAATTGAAAGAGTTAAAGTTCATAATAAAATTGAAGAACTTAAAAAATATGACGAACAACTTTCTGAAAAATTTTTAAGCGTGTAAAAATTTCATATACTATTTGAATTTTAAATTTATTTGACTATATTATTTATGTATGGATGGTAACATATAACATGTCTTTAATGAACATGTGAATTAAATATAAAAACATTCATTATAATTGTAATTAAATATAAATTTATAAAAAAGAACTAATATGAACGAAAATATTACAGGACGTAAAGATTGGTATTACGAAGGAGTACCTGGGTTCACAAAATCTGATGGAAAAGTAACAGTTATCCTTGAGGAAGAAGGAAGACGTTTAGTAAAGGTAGAATTTTCTAATCCTAATCATGTATGGGCACGTGGGCAACGTCCAGTATTTTATATTCAAAAGCCATACATAAATCCCAAAACAGGATATGGACATTGGGTAGACGTACATTATGATAGATCAAAAAATAAAATGATTAGAAGATTTAAAAATGGTAAATTTATAAAAAAGAACTGATATGAACGAAAATATTATAGGAAGAAAAGATTGGTTTTTTGAGCCAAATCCTCCAATGGGCGATAGTGGTACTCCTCTTAATGTTATCTTGGAAGAAGAAGGTCGTCGACTTATTGAGGTTGTATTACCATTTCGTAATTATCCAACATATTATATTCAAAAGCCATACATAAATCCAAAAACAGGATTGGGTCATTGGGTAGACGTACATTATGATAGATCAAAAAATAAAATGATTAGAAGATTTAAAAATCTTTAGTATTTTATAAAACATTTGGATTATGAGCCTATTTGCAAAACGTCGTAAAATAGTTCGACAAAAACAAGAAGAAAATCGAAAACGTTTGGAAGAGAATTCTAAACAGTTTGATAAAGGATGTGAAGATACTATTAAAACATGTAAATATATTCAAGAACATCATCCCGAATTTGATTCTTTAGATGGAGATGAGCGTGTAAAATTATTTACAGAAATTTGGAGAAACATTTAATAAGATACATAATGATATTAAGTATTGATTTTAGAACAGATATACCTGCATTTTATTCTGAATGGTTAATGAACAGGTTCAAAGAAGGATATGTTTATTTTAGAAACCCAGCATATCCTAATACTATTCATAAGATAATTTTAGACAAACAACATATAGAAGGAATCATGTGGTGTTCAAAAGATTATCTTCCAATTCTTCATGACCTAAAATCAATCACAGATAAATTTCCCAGCATATTCCATTATACTATTACAGGCTATGGGAAAGACATTGAACCAAATGTACCAAGTTTGGCTCAATCTATTTATACTTTTAAAGAGCTTTCTCAAAGATATGGAAAAGAAAAAGTAATATGGAGATACGACCCAATATTCTTGACAGATGAGTATGGAATTATAAGACATATAAATCAATTCGTAGATATATGTAAAGAATTATATGACTATACAGATAGGGTTGTCATAAACTTTGTATCGTTATATGAGAAAGTAAAAAGACATATGCCTGGTTTGAAAGAATTAACATACGATGAAAAACTCTTGATAGTTAAAAAGTTTTTGGGAATCACTAAAATGTATGGATTGAAACTCCAGACATGTGGAAATGGATTACAATTCAAAGATTTAGAAGGAGTAGAAGTTACGGGGTGTCTTGATGAACATGCTTTGAATTTGATAGGAATATATCCTAAGTCAAAAAACAAAGAATCAGATTGGGGATGCTTATGCTATCCAAATACCTGCATTGGTGAATATAATACATGCCTTCATAAATGTAAGTATTGTTATGCTTCTGCTGATTTTGATAAATGCGATGAGAATTTCAAGAAACATGATCCAAAGTCTCCATTATTGATAGGTTGGCCAAGAGGAGATGAAAATATAATTGAAATGAAGCCAAAGATCTTAAATACAAAACAATTAAAACTAGAATTTTGATATGGATTTTTTGACAAATAACGATTTAGTATTTTATGGTATAACAGGAATAATGCTATTAGTAATTTTATTAGATGTCTTTAAAGATAGAATATTGCCTATAAAATATAAATTGGATGATGAAGGATATGTTATGTTTTATTATCCAAAATACGGTGTTTGGAAATATTTTCCGGCATGGAATGATAATGATGACGACAGAGAAGTAAATGTATTTGATAGAACAAGAAATTTGAATTATGTAATTTCTTATAAAGGACCTGGCCGATGTAAAATAAAAATACCATGTACAGATCCTAAAAAATATAGTAGTAAAGATATTAAGAAACGTTTTCCATCATATAAACATCCGAAAGAAATTTGGGAAAAACATTGTTTATATGTTGATAAAGAAAACACTATATTAAATGACATAGTGAAAAATCATAAGTTTAAAGCATATGAAGGTAACAGTTGATAATATTGCAAATATTGAATATATTAGTGATTATAATTTGGAATATGGCAAAATGATTCTTGAGGCATTATTGGATGATATAAAAGAGTTAAATGATTTGCTTATTGATAAAGGAGAATCTTATAGACAGATATATATTGATTATATTAATGAGCATACAGAATATTCTCCGGAACGCGTTGACCCATGTCCTGATTATTACGGAATGTTTACATTAAGATTTGAAAAAAATCCTTATGAAATTATTGGGGATGTAATGTTATTGGATGAATTAGATAATGCAATATGTATGTTAATAAATTTTATGGAATTCAAGCTTTCATAAAAATTGATAAATAGCTATTTGTATGGAACATAACAAAGTTATGTTCCTTTTGTTATTAATTATTATTAAATATAAGCAATTTGATAAAAATATAACTAAGTATCTTTTTTCAAATGATACTTGTGAAATTTGATAAAAATATAATTAAGTATAAATGTCAACATATATAAAACTATTCGAAACAACGGCACAATATACTGAATATATGGGGGGGGAACCATATTTGCCTAATGTATCATTGTGTAAAGACAACATAGATAAACCAATCCATTATACTCCATTAACATTGATACCAGTTGCACCGCCGTCAAACCCGGTAAATGAGGGTTATTATACCGATACTCTCACTCCTATAGATGATAGTTATTGGTATCCTGAAGAATTTGAAGGTTTTCCTATCATCATAGATCAACAAAATACTAATTTTGAGCCATACGATGATAATTCAATGATTAGACTTTGGGTTAAAAAAGGTACAACGTTAGCGAATGATTTAATGAGTATATATAATGAATATGGAACAAATAACATAGGTACTTACCCAGATTATGGCAACACGCTTTTTGCTAATTATGGGTTAAAGTTTGAAGTTGGTGGTACATATGGTGGTCTATTCGTACGTTTTAATGAAGTTTATAATAGTAATAGTGAAATAGAATTTGATATAGTTCTTACTGCACAAGAATCTGGAATGGATGGTAAAATATATTATGAAGACCAATCAGGAAACAAGTGGTATCTTTTTGAATGGACACAGGGTTAAACATTATGGAAGATATTTAATTAATTATTAATATATATAAGAAAAGGAATGTACTTAAGTACGTTCCTTTTGCTATTAAAAATTATATCCCAATATTTTTAACATCATATTTAAAAATATTTTCTAATGTATCTATTATTTATATATAATATGTTGAAGAATTTGAAAGATAACTAAAAAGATGATAAATGATAAAAAAATTATTATTTTATCATTAATGTTTCTATTTATGTTTTTATTAATATCATGTAATGGCAGAAATTCCTTTGTGTCAAATTTTATGAATGATAATATAGATTCATTAATGATTGGAAAATATAAAACAGAATATATAGTTTATTATGGGATAGAATGTTCACAGCCTAATATAATATATTCAGATAATGAAGTATATACGTGTTCATTTCAGGGAACAAATTTTTTATTAGAAAAGGATAATCCCGAAGAAATATTATCAACAACAGCACCCATACAAATTATTAGTTGCAAAAGGATAGAGCAAGCAAATTAATTAAATAGTAAATACAAATGGAAAACAATATATATTATGAATGTGAAAGCGGTTGGAATCCTTTAATAAATAAAATAAAGAGGGTTATGCATAAATATAATTTAAAGCATAAAAATGATAAGAATTTTGAACCACTTGGATTTTCTCAAGTAAAAGAGAAATGGGGTGCTTTAACTATATATACAAATTATTATGTACCGAGAGTTACAAAATATATAAGAAAAGTTGAATATGAATCTTATAAGGTATGTGAATTCTGTGGAAATAAAAAAGATAATGTTCATTGTGAGCCTATTTATGGTTGGTATAAAACATTATGTGATAAATGTAGAAAAAAAGAAATAGAAAGACGAAAATGAAAATTTGGTTGAATAATTTAAAAGAAGGCGATATATTTTATCATATCGTTTTAAGGAAAGTTTGGAAATGCCTTCATTTAGGTGATGCACATAATATGAGATATAAAATGCCTTATATTAAGTTCAGGTTTTTAGATGAATGGCCTAAAGAATTGGATGATGTATTGAGGGGCGAGCATGAAGCTTTTGTAAATCAATATGTTTATGATAATGAAGAGGAAGCACATGAAGCTCTTATGGAAAAATTAAAAAAGGAGATTCTTGATATACGAACGAAAATAATCAATACAAAAGCTAAATTGAGAGAATTAGAAGAAAACGAATTAGAAATTAAAAAATTATTAGAAGATAATTGAAAGATGAGTAACAAAACAATAAAGAAAATATCTGAGAATCCGAATCTTGTAGCATTTTGCAATAAGATTCTATCATATAATATGATTTTTGAAGAAGAATCTATAAGAAATATGTTTTTAGTATCTTTAATTAGTGCAGATACATTAGTTGATGAAAATTCTTGTGATGAGACTATAGAAACAGCAACATTCATACTTAATAATATTAACTTAATGGTATTAGAAGATGATATTAAGAAAACAATTATTAAGTATATGAAAGATGCAATTAAGATAGCAATACGAGATAAGAAACAATTTAATAGCAAATAAAAACAAATAAAAGTCTTATGAGCGAATATACAAATGGATATTATATAGAGAATGGTAGGTTTGAAAAATGTTCTTCAAACAGTTATGTTTCAAACGACACTGGATTACCAGTTTGGTCTAAATATGTTTCTAAAACACAAATGCCATCATATTCTGAACCTACTTATACTTCAACTTATACTTCATAATGAATTTAAAAACAAGTTAAGAAAAAATTATAGGAGGCTAATATGAAAATAACAGATGAATATGTTTTCTTTTATAAAGATTGGTTGAGTAATTACCAAAGAACAAATTTTAATGTTGAATGGAAAGGTACGACATATACTTTTACATCAACAGAAAAAGGCTTTATGTATATTAAAGCAATGACGTTTGGAGATTCAGTTACTGCTTCAAAAATTATGAAGACAAATAACCCAGCCGAATGTCGCAAACTTGGTCGTCAAATAAAAGGATATGATGATGCAGCTTGGGCTAAAATTAGATATGATGTATTTTATATTTTAAACTTGGCTAAATATACTCAAGACAAAGAACTTCAAAAGAAATTATTGGATCCTAAATTTGATGGTAAGAAATTTGTAGAAGCATCTCCTATTGATAAAATATGGGGTATAGGATATGATGAAAATAATCCTAATATTGAGTTTAATCAAATGTATTGGGGAAAGAATTATCTTGGTCGTATTTTAACAAATATTCGTAGACGTTTTAAAGAAAATAAAATTAATGATCCTAATTGGGATATTTATTCATGAAAACATTTAAAATATCATTGTTCATATCATTATTGTTTATATTTTTAGGATGTGGTAATTCAGATCCTAATTTGATATATAATGGGAATGACTGGGTTGTCAAACGACTTAATGATACAGTCGTAATATGTATACCAAGACAAGGTGATATATTGGGCAGACAACCTAATAAACCTTACATAATTAATATTAAAGATTTGTCTGAAATCAAATTTAAATAGATAACTATTAATGACTATTTTATAATATATAAGAATATGTTATAAGAATGAGCATTAATAAGAAATCAATTGAAAATAATGTAAAAGACTGGGTAGCTAATTATATTGAGGAGGAATTTGAATTTAGAGAACATCAGTTTGAATGTATTGTTAATATAATTAAATCAATATTAGATAACCCAGAATCAAATTATATTTGTGAGGCGCCCACAGGTTCAGGCAAATCATTAATAAATATTATAGCAGCAGGTGTTTTAGCTGAATACTATGGAAAGACATCTTACATATTGGTATCTGATTTATTCTTGTGGGAACAATATGATAAGTTTATTCAAAAGCATAAAAAGCTTCAATTTGGATCTATAAAAGGACAGACGGGAAATTATAAATGTACGCTTAATAAAGAAGATATTCGTAATGCTGATTGTAAAATGGCAGGAATTTCTTGGGGTGCATTGTTTAATCCTGCAACAATAAATAAATATGGATATGAATGTGCATATAAATGTAAATATTTAAAAGCACGTAAGAAAGCGGTTAATGCTAAGGTATGTTTAATGACATATCAATTATTCTTATTTATGTTGAATAACCCTGCATTTAATGGTGACGGAAAGAATCAAATATTTGCAATACACGATATAATATTTTGTGATGAGTGTCATAATATCCCTGATATAGTTCAAAATCAATATTCACCTTGTATTAAAGAAGAAGATTTTGAAAAATTAGATCAATTATTTGTTTGGGGATCTGGTGGTGATACTCCAGATTTATTTAATAGTAATAACGAGTCTTATAATATATTTAAATATTATAATAGAAATTCTTTACAAGATAAGCTAAAAGAACTTTGGAAACAATTTATATCTGAAAATTCAACTAAGCATGATGATGTTGAAGCCATGCTAAGATATAAAGATATTTTGGGGGGTATATCAGAAATAGTTATTGATGCTGCTGATTATGTATCTAATAAGAAACTTAATAAGACTGCAGTATCTAAGGATGACATAAAGTTATTTAAACTATGCACATGGTTCCAAAATTATTGTTGTTTTTGGGGTGATTTTAATAATGCAATATCCGAAGCTGGTGAAGACTATTTAATAAAAGATATTTGTGTAACTAATGCAGATGGACATTTATCTGTATCATTTAGATGCACTAAAGAAGACTATATGATATATAAATATCTATTATCGCGAGCTCCAGCTAAAGTATTGTTATCTGCTACGGTTGGTGGTATTGATGCTTATAAAGAAAATATGGGATTTAGATATTTAAAAAATCCTGAAGTTGAATTTGAAATTATACCATCAACTTTCGATTTTTCAAAATCTCCTATTCATTTTCTAAATAAGTTTAAGATGTCATTTAGAGAAAAAGAAACATCTTTTCAATATTTAAAGAAAGTTATATACTCAATATGTGAAACTAAATTTAGTAATCAAAGAGGAATGATTCAAACAGGATCATATGCCTTTGCTAAACAGTTATATAATGATGCGCCTTTAAATGTCAAACAAAGAATGCTATTATATAATGGTTCACGTGAAAAGACAACTTGTATTAAGATTCATGAGCTTTCTGATAATACAATATTAGTAGGACCAAGTTTAAATGAAGGTATTGATTTGCCTGGAGACTTGTGTAGATTTATAATTATAATGAAAGTTCCTTACCCAAGTTTAGCAGATAAGCTTGTTAAAGAAAAGATGAAGCTATTTCCACTATGGTATAGTTCAACAACATCAAATGATATTATACAAGGAATAGGTCGTGGTGTTAGATTTAATGGTGACTGGTGTGTATCATATATTCTTGATGCATGTTTTTGGAAACTTTATTTAGAAACACAAGATCAATATTCAAATGAATTTAAAAATCGTTTAAATATTATATAAATATTATATGATTGAAACAAAAAACTACTAATACTATTTTTAACATATCAATTATTAGTTGAGAAATATAGTTGAAAGATAATTAGAAAAAAATAATTAGAAAAAAATAATTAGAATGATTAAAACAATATTGTTCATATTAGACTCATTTGAATTATACGAACTTTATAATTGGCCGTCTAAGGTATTTTGCTATTCATATTTTGACACTGAAGAAGCTATTAAAAATAATTTTCAACATATTGTTACTTATGATATTGGACATTTGTCATTTGATCTTAATGATTTAGGATATAACATTTTCATAGGATATAATGGCAGAACTAAGGAATTTTATCCTGGTATGACGACAACAAATGGGAAAGAACTTCGTAAAGCTCAGAATCTTCGCAGATTGTTGATTGGTGGAGCATTAGATAATGATTTGAAAATTGATAGAAATAAGTTCTATTATGACGAAAGTATATCTACATCAGAACTTTGTCAACAAGAGGAAAATTTTCAAAAGGCAACATTTGATTGCGCGCTAAAAGTTGCTGAAAAGACAATTGGATTTGAACTTGGTACTGGCGTTAAAGCAATGACACCAGAAGAATCTAAAACATGGCACGAAACACATGCTTATTATGATAAAGATGGTCATTTTATAATTTCACCAGATCCTGTTGAATATGATGGTATTAATAAAATTAAACCTAAATTAAACCTAATATAAAGTTATGAATGAAGATGAATATTTTTATAAAGATTTAGAAGAATATTTTCCAATAGATTTGTTAACACAACAAGAAAGAGAATATGCAATTAAATTAGATAAAGAACATGGTCATCTTTCAAGTATAAAATATATAAAATCTATTAGAAATGATTTTGGGTTAAAAAGTTCTAAAATTTATTATGATTTATATATAAATAGAAACTAATATGAAATAGATTTGAAATATATTATGAAATGGATTGTACAATTAGTTAAACAATTTCGTTGTGATCATGATTATGAATTTGTTCGCAATATTTATGGGGATGAAATAAATCAACATAACGGATATCGTTCTCTTTGGGTATGTAAGAAATGTGGAAAGGAACAATATAGATATTATTTGCAACATACATCTTAATTGAAAAAATGAATATAAACAAATATAAACAAATATAAACAAACATAAAATGAATATGATTGAATGGTTGTCTAAATTATTTTGTAATCATGATTACGAATTTGCTGGAAACATTAGGGACATATATAAAGGATATCATCCAGCATGGAAAGGTTATGAATCAATATGGGTGTGTAAGAAATGCGGAAAGATAAAATATAGAAAGGAATTTGTAAAAGACACTACAATTAGTTCAAATGAAGTTCCCAACATAAATGCAAAATATTTAAATAATCTTTGTGATGAATACTATTTAAAGATATATTATAATTGGAAAGAATTTCGTAAGGAAATATTGAAACAAATACTAAATGGCATGACTGAAAATGCCAGAAATGGTTTATATAATTATGAGATTCTTTTAGCTTGTGATGAAGTTCATGATGATTTTAGTTATTATATAAAATGGTTACACGAATTGAATCTTAAAGTAAGTTATAAAATATTAAATAATTCTTATGGTGCAAATACTATTTTGTATAGATTTGTAATTGATTGGAAAAAATGATTTGAAAAATTAACATTTATAAAAAATAAAATATAAATTATGACTAAACCAGTAAAATTCACAACAGTTTATGGAACTAAAATTTTTCCTATTGAGTATTTGGCTAATGAAGAACTAACAGACAATGACTTAAATGATTTATTAGATAATGGTAAACGTGGCCTAAAATATTCATTAATAATTGGAATGTTTAAATTTATAAAAAGTCATAAACGTAATTGTCAAATTATTAAAGAAGTATTAGCAAATAGAAATTGGCAAAAGAAAACGTTATGGTCACATAAACAGCAAAAAGAATATGAACAATTAGTAATAAAAGTTTATAAAAATATATATCAATACAAAGGATTTACTGCGATATCTTTAGCACAGTGGTTTATGTCAATTTATGGATTAAATGTAGAAGGAAACAAAATTGATCTTTAACAAATACTAAATAATATCATTCATGTCAATATCTAGAATGATGTAGAATGCTTTCAAATATCATTTATTATAAACTAATTATACGATATTTGAAAGCATTATTTTATGATTTAGATGATGAAATTTTCTATTTAAAATTTTGTTTGAAACAAATTTTAGATATTATCTATTTTTTAATATTATCCACAAATTTATTATATATGAAACGTGGAAATTTTTATAGGTATTGATCCGTCATTAAATAGTACTGGATTGTGTTTGCAATTTTATGAAGATGGGAAGTTTATTAAGAATATGTATTATATTGTAAAGCCAAACAAGTTAACAAAAAGAGAACAGGCTGCACAAGATAATTTAATTAATTTTGATTATGCTTTATATGAAAAGATAGATCTTGATATATATAAAGATAACAATTTATTTTCTGAATATTGGAAAACTATTAATATGATTCATATTGTTAAGAAAATAAAAGAATGCATATATGATAACATTCAAGGAAGACAACAATATAAATTATATATAGTACAGGAAGGAATAAGTTATGGATCATCAATAAGAACTAAGTCAATTTTTGATCTTGCAGGATTAAATTATATGATTCGTAATGAGTTTATAGATAAAGAAAATATATCTTTTTTTATTGCTCCTCCTACGCACATAAAGAAATTCGCTACAGGAATAGGAAACTGTAAAAAAGAATTAGTAATAAGTTTATTTAAGACAGTAGAACCTGAATTAACTAAATGGCTTCCTAAAGTTGATGATATTGCTGATGCTTATTATATGTCACAATACGCAAGACATTTGTATTTAGAAGACAACAAAGAGGATAACAATTAAGTTACCCTCTTTTTATTATATATATATCTTTCAAATTAATTTACTTACTTTCTTCCAACATTTTCAAATCCTTTGCTACGCGATTTAACAACGAAATTCTAATAGGATCATTCTTGTATTGTTCAGCTAACATTGCAATCTTTTTCTTACGAATAGCATATTGTGCTTCCTTGTTTGCTTCAAGTTGTTCTTTAATTTCTTGTGCTTGTGGATCTAACTTCTTCATATCTTCGTTAATACGATCTTCATACATACCTTTCAAATCTACACCAGCAACTTTAATAACATTGTTAAGTGCTTCTACCATGTAATCATAATTATTTGAAGATGATCCTGCAGTTATTGAATTAAATACTGTCAAATTAACATTATTCTTTCCTTCGATAATTGCACATGTTGCGTTCATAGATGTTAATAACTTACAGTTGTCTACTAACATAATTGAACCCATATTTTCAAATACATCGGCAATAGCATTAGAAACTTTCATTAATTGTAACTTTTCAGAAACTGGTAATACCTTTGACAAATTATCACAATATTCACGGAATTTAACTGCGTCTTCAAATGTTTCGTTAATGTTATTGTTCTTAAATGTTAACTTTGTAACTGTTTCTTGTGTTTCTTCGTTTACGCTTTCATTAATTTCAAATCTATAATCTCCACGTGATCCTCTATATGAATAATATAAAGTATCACCATCTCTACCCATGCTTTCAAGTAAACTGTTAATTCTGTTAAATGTTTCATCTTTACATTCGTTAGACATTTCAACAGTTTCATCAGTCATCTTAAATGCAGTTCCGTTTACTTTAAAGAAACGTTCCTTAGTTTCTTCATTTTCATAAACATAACTAACTGGGTTAATAACTTTATATTCAACAGTCTGAGCTTCTGTTACTTGAGTCTTATAAACTTCCTTGCATATTGCTCTGAATTCTGGAATATATTGAATATTCTTTAAAGAACCTGCTTTAATATAGCTTACAACTTCAGATTCATTCATTTCCAAAAGTTTCTCTACTTGTTGAACTCCAATCTTATTAATATAATTGTAAGTCGAATTATTAGCAGATATGCTTTCACATGCAGATGCAAGTTTCCATGATATATTATTTTCTTTTATAAAACTATTAACAGATTCTAAAATATTGTTTAAACCTGTATCAAAGCCGTATCTGCTTGCTTCTGCTATAAAGCTATTAACTAATGAACAAGATACAGGATTAGCATAGCAGTAGCCTCTGTATCCTTTAAGCATTTCCTTACCTGCCTCTGTAATAGCCTCAGTATTAGATATAAGTTCGGCAAAGTTAAGGTTTGTCAATAATTTTGTGCTCATATATATATTTTTGTTATATTTTTATCAAATTCACAAGTATCTTTTTCAAATGATACTTCGTTATATTTTTATCAAATTTCACAAGTATCTTTTTCAAATGATACTTTATATACCTCTAATATATTAATAATTATAATTTATATTTAATAATAATTAAAATAATAATTAAAATAATAATTAAAATATTTGTATTTTATTTCATCATAATTTCCATCCCATTGTAGTACCGATTGAACCCATTACCAATTTTGAAGTAAGTAATGATCCAAATGTTCCCTTAGGATCTACTCCTAATGCTCTACATATAGCTGCGCCTAACTTAGGTCCTATTGCTGCTCCTAAGATAGCTCCACCTATAGCACCCAATACGCCTTCATCAATAGGCGTGCCATTTTCCTTTGCTTCGTTAAGTTTTTGAATTATGTCATCATACACCAATGCTTCGTTAATATTTTGAGCATTAGCCAATTCTTCCATTGTCCTCATATTTTATTTGTTTAATTTATTCCAAATTTTATCAAATGTATCTTTATCAGGTATTGGTAAGAAACATCTATCAATAAATACTCCAAGTATATATTGCTCATTTTTAGTTTTCTTTCCACTCATATACTCTGTTAAGAACCCATCATATAAACCAATATTTTTAGAATTATCTGTGCTGTTGTTTGGATTACCAACTTCAATATTCAATGAATCTAAAGTAGCCCATGCCATACTTGAAAAATTAATATCTGTTAAAAACATTGGCTCTTGTGAATGTTTACCAGAATTTGCATCCCATTTTTCAATACGTTTAGCAATCATCGATAACATTGAATTTTCACCATCTTTGAACATTGATATAATAGATTGGTCTTTGCTTTCAGTTATAATATCTTCTATTGTTCTCATTTTAAATATTGTTTATATATTTTAAAAATAATTATTTATAGATACTCCTTAATATTTTCCTCGTTTTATTCTAATTCTTTGTGCTTGTAACTTCATTTGCTCCTTGATCATTGATTTTGCGTCATCATCATTAAAATCTGGGTCACCAGCAGCCGTTTCAAAGATCTTAGCACAGATACCAAATGTACGCATTGATACTTCCATTTCAGCATCACTATCTGAAAGTTCTACCAAATAATCAAATGCTTTAAGTTTTGATTCAGCAGATAAATGGTCAGGATCAATATTTGGCAATAATGATTTGATTCTCTTTAATACGTCATCAGTTGTAAAATGAATATCTTGTATAAATGAACGACCTCTAAGAGCTGAATCCAAAGATCCTGCTTGGTAATTAGTTATAACAATTATACCACCATTATAATAAAATTTCTTTGGCACTGGATTTCCTTCATCATCAATTAGTTTTCCAGCGACACCATAATTAATAAGTCTACCTTCTTCATCTGATGTTGAGTCCAATCCTGCTTTTAAAATATTAATACAGTCTTCTGGAGCGCCTGGTCCAACCAAGCCATCAGCATCATCAATAAGTACAATATCACCCTTATCTTTATATTCCATTAATGTCATATAGAGAACACGTGGAGTGCATTTGCCTTTTATTGTGCAAAGATTGTGTCCTTCATTATATCCTGCCTCTTTTAATTGTTTCTTAACATTATAAGTCTTACCAACACCAGGCGCGCCACAAAGTATTACAGATGGATTTATGCCTTTGATAACCATCTTAACATATTTTTCCATCTTCTTAAATACTGCATCAGGATCTTCAGTGGATTCTTTAAACTTGTTTTCAGTTTCTTTATCAATGCCTTCTATTTCAGCAACAATACTTACGTTATGCTTAATAGCCAACTTTAATTCTCCCAATGTATTGGCACCGCCACGAATAGCATTATCAATATCTTTAATATCATTCACTGCCTTTTTCCAAGCAGATGCACCTTCTTTAGAATCATCTTTATGAACATATGCAGATCTTAAATCATCAACCTTTTTTTGTCTAAATTTTTTAACATCAGTGTCTTCTTCATTTATTACACAAATTGAACAATTGAATATTGATTCTGAAATTGAAAGTTTCCATGTATCATAAATAATATCATCAGAAAGATTTTCATAAATATGATATTTTAATGCTCCTACATAATATTTAGATTCATTTGCATTACCATATTTGCCACGTCCAATCTTAATGGCTTCTTTTTCTGATAAACTATAATTTTTTTGATTTACAACAGTCCAAATAATAGGCAAAAAATATACAATAGAACTACCCATCATATAAATGGTTAAGTCAGATTTTGCTTTACCTTGCCAAAGTATGTTTGTATCTTTAAAAAAATCAATTGAATATGCATCAGTTGTTTTTCCATTCTGTGCAAAATTAATTTGAAACATTGAACTATCATCAGAATTCTTTTTAGGAACAACCATATATTGTTTTGAATAATATGTATCTTTTCCCTGATTTGTTTTTGAGAATCCTACTAATGGGACTAATCCATTTATATGTTTCTTTAATACGCTATCTATTAATTCTAATGCTTTATCAATTTTTTTAGAATTGAAATTTTCTAAGATAACTGTTTTTCTATTTTCTATAAAATTTAAAAATGTGTTCATTCTTTTATACTTTGTAATAATGTTTTTAGTTCTCTATATAAAGTATACCTGAATATCAGGAATCTTAAATGATTCTGTTTTGTCATTTTCAGATTTATTTGGATAATATGTAAATCCGCCATGAAGCACAGGAACTTCTAATTTTGAGTTAAGTGAAATATTTCCATATCCATCTAAACCAGGATAAACGGAGCTTTCATATATTTCTTCAATTTTATTATATGAATATATGTTGTTTTTATTTATTAATTCATATTTAATATATTTATTGTTAAAGAATGCCGTTTCACCATATTCTGATATAATATCTAAGTCTATTGCTTTAATGTTTTCATTATTAGACGTGATTAATGATATAAGTTCAGATTTTGCAATAAATAATTTTGTTTGGTCAATATTTAAGAAATATGTAGCTAATGTATTTCTTATTGAAGATTCGATTGTATCTTTATTATATACATTATCTGCTTTTACATAACATATAAATGCAAATTGTCTAATAACTGGATCATAAAACTTTAATGTAAGTCCTGCAAAAGATTTTTTAGAATTTTCCAATGTGTTAATAATCATATTCTTTTGATCATTGGTTAATATCATATCATTTGTGCTAAGTTTAAAATAATCTTCAGTTTCTTTTATATTAGCTTTAAAGTTTGCAAGACATGTAACATTTATATACATATTGTTTGCCTCGGCCCAGCAACTTGTGTAACCAACAAATGAAAAACGCTTAAAGAATAAGTTAAAGTTGTCTTCTGAAACTAATACCATTGAACGTGAATTTGCTCCTATCATTGATCTAATAAACTCAATAGAATCAGAATCAGTTCCGCCAGATAAACAATTTTTAACTTCCAATTTCATATAGTCGTTAATATTGACTTCATTGTTTAATGAATCTAATCCATATTGCTCAAATATAAATTCAGAAGTTTCTGATGAACTTATATTTCCTAATGATCCTGAATGCGTCAAATAATCAACAGTAATAGTATCACCTTCATTTATTGCAGTTCCATATATTCCGTTACCAAACATTATGTCAAATGTATTGTCATAACCAATTGATAAAACATAATCATGACTATTTTCTGTCATATCATATAAATTGCCTACTTCATTCCATGTTTCACCATTAACTTTAACTTCAACATATTCTCTATCAAACAAGTTAACTGATGTTACGTGAATAGTTTCTAAATTATAACCCTTGCCTATATATGTAGCTCTATTATAACTACCTTGTATAATCTTAAATTCATGACTTAACAATGGTCTTGAAACATCAAAGATATAATAGTTTGAAGGCAATAAAACTAAATATCCAACTCCAGTATTTTTATTTATTACACGAGTCTTGTTCTTTATATAAATTTTTGTTGATTTTGAATTCAATCCATTATTCATTTGGAGTGTTCCTATCAAAGTACCAGATGCTGCAGCTCCATAATATGCTTCATATCCAGATATCTTGGCTAATGAATACACTGATTTCTTACGAGTAGCAGTAAATACATTTTGCTCGGTTAATGCATCTTCAATATAGAACATCATATTTTCCATGATGCCCTTTATTCCATCAAATATTACGCCAAATATCTGATGATGTGTATATTCTAAACCAATGTTATTAAATGTTTTTTGTAAGTATCTTCTAACTGTATCATCAAACTTCTCGAAAGAAGTGTCCATTATATTAAATAACTTCATGTTGATTATCCATTTGATTATATAAATGTTTCTTTAAATTATCTAAATTGATATTTTCTGGTTGCTACTCTATTATTTGTATCATATACATTTATTACTAAATTATATATTAATCTATATTCGCCTTTCAATAAATTAACATTTATGTCAGTTTTATAGTTTTTCAAAAATAAAGTATCGTTAATCTTTTCATTAATATATTCTTTTATTGAATCTATCTCAGGATTCAAATGCCACAAGAATTGTTCAAAATCTGTGCCAAACTTTGGATAGCCAATTAGTTCGGTATATCTTGTATTTAATATTATGTCTAATTCTTGTAATGCAGCATCAAAAGAATCATTTACAAATACATTTGAACTTAAAGATAAATCTATCATATTTGTTATGCTTTATATGTTTTTAACTAATTGACCAATTTCCAGAAGAAATATAATTGCCATTATTGTCAATTAAGTTATATGATCCAGATTGTTCCTTTATATTATTTGTGTTTATGTTAAATATTACAAAAATATTATTACGTCCTACTTCAACATATTCAGTATTTTCAATCACAATCTTAAATGTTCCAATTTTTGATAAATAATCAGAAAGGTTTATTCCTATGTTCTGACTTATGTTTGCACGTAATGATATGTTTTGTAAATCTTTGACTTTATAGAATATTGGCTTAAATATAATTTTTTGATTATATGTTTGTTTTGATAAATCAACTTCACCAGATGATTTTTTATCGACAATACATTTAACAGAATTAATAAAGTTAACCTTTTTTGTATTTACTTCATTTTGTAAGTCTTCGATAATTTCATCTACTTTCGCTTGTTGACTATCTGTTAAATTATTAGCCAATTCACGTTTTAATGCATTTAATTTATCTATATCATTATGTAAATTTAAATTCACAACTTCCATATTTATATTGTCGCCTTCTTTATTTATAAATGATAAATCAGATAGTCTATGAACATAACTATTATCATTAACTAAATATTTAAACCATTCTTTAGTAATAATAACTAAATTACTTGTTAATTCAATGCCAAGTAGTCTATCATAAAAGTTTATCTTACATAATAGCTGTTCTGGCTTTTCATGCCATCCTTTGAATATGCCATTTAACTTAAATGCAAAATCATCAATATCATTAAAATTAATTCTTATGTTTCTATCATATATGACATGTTTAAATCCCATGTCAGTTGCTATTTGAATTTTAAATCCTAAAAAGTTTGCAGGAGTATTAAAGTCTTCTTCATATTCTTTCAATATTGTGTTCTTCATTATTTGTTTCCAAACCTTTAATATCTCATCATTATTTGAAGAATTATAATTACTTACTTCTTTAACCGTTTGAATTATTTCTGGACTTATAGAATCAACAGCATCTATATCTTTTAATTCTTGCTCAATTTCTTCATTTATAAATAAGTTATAGTAATGATCATCAATATTATTATAATACTTCCATGCTTCTTTTATTGGTGATGTTTTATATCCATTACTTGTATCATTGTTGATCTCTTTAGCTTTATTATAGAAATATGACTTGTTAGGGTAATCAAATAATGTCACAATAGAAATAATTCCATCACTGAATCCAGTTCTTGACATTAATTTAAATTTTGATTCATTATAAGTGTGCAAGTATCCTGGATTTAATGGCAATTTTAAATAAATATTTGTCTGTTCATCAACTTCAATAAATGGATATAATATAACATTAATGTTTGAAGAATAGTTATTTAAGTTTGCTGCATTATTTTTTAAATAAAGTTTTGCAAATACCTTTTCGTCATCAGCAACAGTATCATTATAGTTAAATACAGAATCGGCAGCATATTCTTCAATTATTCTATAAGGTTGTATTAATAAATTCAATGGAACAATCTGAACATTGGTTTGGTTGTCATCTTCCAAATATTCTGAATGCTCAATATCAGATGAATTACTCATTATAGAATTAATAAATTGTTCGTTTTGTGTAGATGCAACTATATTATAGTCTTCTTTATAATATAATACATAATTGCCATCATTATCTACTTTAAATAATTCGTCAACATTTGGATAATATATTTCTACATATTCAGAATATGTTTCGTTATTAAACTTAATTTCTGTTTCTGTTTTTACTTTATAATTTTTTACTGGCTTACATAAATAATGAAAATTAATACCATTTATATAATTGCATATGTCAACTAAATAATCAAGATTATTTTTTGTCAATGGGTGATATATCTTTAACTTATTGCATTTGATAGACGCATTAACTAATTTCTTTTCACCATTTACTAATTTTATATTATAAAGTTCATAAACATTATTACTTAACTCAACTTCATTTGTAATAGGATCAATTGTATATAATGCATCATTTATATTACCATTACTATATATGTTAAATATATCATTAAACTTTTTATATGAATTACTATATGAATTAACTTTTAAGTTCGTAATTGGAAACGCTAAAGTCTCACCAAAATCATTTCCAGATTCAATTAATTCATTAATATATTCATTAAAATATTTACGTTCAATAATATATATATCGGTGTCATATATAATATTGTTCATTATGTTAAAATTACGAAGCATTACAAATTCAGCATAATATTGACTATCTAATGTATCAACATTACAATCAAATGATTCAATCAAATACTTATATGCTCCAATATTTACTATGTTTTGCGTCATTTTGTGTCACAGAAATAGTTTATTTATTTATGTTATTATTTATGTTCTATATATTAAAAATATACTTTTTTATTTTTTTTTTTTTTCATATGACGTAATTTCTTTTTAATATTGAATTTTTTAAATATTATACTATATTAAAATTGTATTTAAATAATAAAAAATCAAATAATATATGAATCTTTACAAAAAATATAATTTTCATCCTGGTGAATTTGATGAAGCTGTAACTGAATATAAAGGATACCGAATTGAAATTTGTTTTGATGAAAAATATAATAGATATGAAGCAGATGCCTTTGATTTGATTGCTGAAGAATATGTATTTTATCCATGTACAAAGATTAAGAATACAACTCTTGAACATGTTATTGAAGTTGTGATTGCTCGTATTGATAAGAAAATTGAACTTAATGATAGAGATAAGGATATTTTAATTTACGAATAATATTTACGAATAAATAGATGAGACCACGTATTAGACCACGTATTAATAGTTTTGGTAAAATAACTCGAAAAAAACTTGATGAATATCTTAACGAAAATCATGTATATGGTTTTACTGTTAAAAGATTAGATAATACTTTTGTATATAAGTATTTCATTATGTTCAGAAAAAACAAGGAGCAGCCTGAAATGCTTTTTGTAGAAGTTTCACGAGTATCTAAGTTAGTATTGAAAGCTTGGACAAGTAAAGGTGTTAAATTTAATAATATTGATGAACTTAAAAAATATATAAGCAAATGAAAATAGTTTGTAAATACAAGGATTTTTATGATTATCTAGTACAGGATAATAATGCCGATTTGATTTATGTTCGTAATATTGGCATTATAGATAAATATTATGATGATCTATTTGAACGAAAAAATAATTATACCCCATATTATTATAGAAATTATGGGTATTATATAGATACAGATCGTTATAAAAAATTATCACATGGATCTATATTTTTTAATAGTTATATCTTTGGCATTTATCCTTATGTATATTCGCAGCCAGTTTTAGAACTTGTATATATAGATTCTTATTATCATAAAAATATTCTTTCTATCATAATTGGCAAATCAGTTATTGATGATATTTTTAATAATGGTAATATTGATGGGTTGATTAGTTTGGGTCAGAAAGAATTAAATAAACTGGTAGAAAAAGGAATATGTCATATGACTAAAGTTAATTTTAGTGATTATGAAACTAGAAAAAACCGTATCAATAGTCTAAAACGATATGTTTGGAAAGTTGAATGCCCAGAATTGTTCAATAAGATCAGTGCTCCTATATTTACAAAATATTATGTAGAGCTATATGAAGATACTGCATATTATGATTATTTATATAATATGAATAATAAAAAGCATTATATAACTAATATATGTTTTAATAAGCTTAATAAAAATATTCTTAAGTATTGGTATGATGATCTAAATAATATTAATACTTATAATAATATTGAAAACTTTTTATGGAGCGTTAAACAAGAACCAATTGCTAATCCTGATAATAAGACAAAAATAATATCACATGGATTTGATTTAAAGACATCATTTAGGAAGATGTAAAAATTATGAAAAACATAGATGAATATATAAATAGGTTTATTGATAATCCTTTTATTGATGACATAATTATTGAAGGATTAGATATTGATGAACAGCGAAAATTAGTATCATTGACTGATAAGCATAATAAGGGGATTGATTTTGAAATAGAAAAACCTATTTATACAAAGATTAATGATATAAATGTTTATTCTATTTTTAAAAGAACAAAATTAAAAACAGATAAAGGTTTTGCAAGAGATGGTAATCCATTTATATATGCATTAAAAAATATCAATGGGTGGAAGTTTAATATAAGTGATGCTGAGATATTTACATATTGTCGAAAGTTCATTAATCAATGCGAAAAGATAGACAAAGATTATGACACAATTATTATAGTGCCATCAGGATCTCATTTAAATGAAAGATTCATGAAGACATTATCAAAAATTGTTAAGTCAAAAAATAATATTAAGGATTTTTTCTATAAAGTGGAAAAAGAATATGCATATGATTCTCGTAATTTGACAAAAATAAGGCAAGACTATAAAGATAAATATATTCAAGTTTTAGAAGATATTGACAAAGGATTTAATAAAATGAAAGGAAAATGGTTTGAAGCCAAATATATAAATAAAAAATATCTTAAATATATTGAATGCATTATATCAAACAATAATGACTATGAACTATTTGATTGTTTAGAATATATTATGGGGAAAAATATATTAGTATTAGATGATACAATATCAAGTGGTGAGACAGTATCAAGATGCGTAAAGGCAATTCAATCATATTCACCAAATAAAGTAGATGTGATTACTTTACTATCTGGCATAAACTAAAATATAAAAAACAAAAATAAAAACTAAATATGAAAAATATTATAGGGGGTGTAACATTTAAGAAGTTCACTGGTGAGAAGCTGGAGAACGTATCTGACTATGTAAAGAAGTATATAGCAGAGCATAAGGGTACTGACATTGAAATTATGGTTGGCACTGATTCACAAAACAAGGGCAGGAAGACTACTTATTCAACAGTTATTGTACTTTATACACCAGGACATGGCGGACACTGTATTTTTAAACGTTGGACAACACCTAAAGAAACAGTTCGTCAAGTACGTCTTTTAAAGGAAGTAGAGGAATCTATCAATACTGCAAATGAACTGACAGAAGCAGGATGTCCTAAGCCAAAGTATATTGATATTGATATTAATCCTAATCCAAAATATAAGTCAAATGAAGTATACACAACTGCTAAAGGATGGGTAGAATCAATGGGTTACCAAGTACGATTCAAAACTATTGCCCCTCTTGTTACATCAGCTGCTGACTGGTTGGTTAGAATGTAAGAAATTTTGAATATAAAATCTAGATGATCGTAATAAGTATAGAATTGCAAAATGGATTATTGAAAATAAAGTTTATAAGAAGCAATGAATAGATATATCATTTAAATGAATGGATTGTCTTTTAATGCTTTTAATGCATTATCACACCAAGCACAATCTTTTTTAAAATTCAATACTTGGTCAACAGTTAAGTCAAACCATTCATTTTTGACATGTGATATATTATTTTTACAATGCATCATTTGTTCAACCCTTAATGGATTATCACATTCATAATAGGAATGCAACCATATTTCATTAGGATTACCAGTTTGGAGTTCCTGAATTCTCTTATTGATATCCTTCTGTTTGGTCATTCCTATTTTGAATTTCTCACCATCACAAAGTAAATAAACAAACCCTCTATTTATCATTCATAAATATCTATTTATATATAATTAATAATTAAAAAATATACATTATATTAACAATAATTATGTAAGAAAATTTGAATTTTTTAAATAATATACTATATTTTTATTGTAAATATTAATTATAATTATGAAAATCATGAAAAGAATTTTTGTTCTATTGTTTGGATTTTTATTTGTGATTATGTTTTTGACATCCTGTGATACTGTTTACAATGATGGTGGTAAAGTAGTCGCAGTTGAAAAGGCAAAGGATGGGTATGTTATTACTTTATCATCTTGTCACCCAACTCAAGGTATTACAGTGATGTTTTATACCAAGACACTTTATCAGGTAGGCGATAATGTTGAACTTAGAAAGGTTGAGAAGTAATCAAATCAAATATTATAAACAAATTATGAGCGACTATTACATTTATTTAGGTGAAAAATTTGAGGATTGGAAAAATGCTAATCCTGATATGGTGAATCCTTCTTGGTCTCTTGAGGAAATGATTCTTGCTTGGGCAGATGTCAAAGAAATTGATTTAGGTAATATTGATATTGATATATTGTGTAATATGTTAAAATCTTGGTAACTATGAAATATGTAGATAATATTGGCAATGAGCTTAATGTTGGCGATGCTGTTTTGATACTTGTACCAAAGACAGATAGAACATATCGTCAAGGAGTTGTGAAAGATTTTAGGAATCCATGGAAAGAGGATGGACATTTTAATTGTGATGTATTAATTGAATATAATGATGGACGTCTATATTGTAATAAATATACATGGGATCAAAGAATGAATGATCCTAATATAAGTTTCACAACTAAGTTGACGAAATCGTGGCGTAGTAATTCAGATATTATTAAACTTAAACCAGAATATATATTATGAAATTTGGAAATGTAGCATTATATTGTAAAGGTTGGTATAAATATCGTGATGGCGGTAGTAAGAATATGTGGATGGATTTGCTTCACTGTATTAATGCTGATGGATGGAGCCTTTGGTTAAAGAAAGATGTAGTTGAGTGGATTATGCATCGTATGGATGACATGCGAAATGATGAAAGTTTTCCGCATAAGAATCAACTTGACTTTACATATTTTTGGAATGAAGTAAATGAAATTAAGCGTAGAGATGAATGGCACTATCATGAAGGTATTGATATTGAGGATGCTATAATTCTTCATTTCCGTAATATTATATATAATACAGAAACTAAGTATTTCAATGAGAATTTGGTGAAGCCAAATAAGAATGTTCTTCCTTTGTATTATCGTGAGGCATATTATAGTGATGGTCAATATAGTTACAATCGTAAACCAAATTTTACTTTTGCAGATATGCATTGTGATGTAATGGAATGTATCAATAAGTCGTTTGGTGATTTTGAAGACCAAGAAATTAATGCCGATGAGTTTGAGAAAACAGAAGGATGGATTCGTGATAAGAATTGGCAAGACGTGGTGGTAATTTGCGGCACAGATAGTTTACTTGATTGTGAAGAGGTAGAACTATCGGGAAATTTCCTCAATAATACTCATAATAAGTATTATAAAGATAATGATTTTCTTGATTTGAATATTTATGATCATACAATAAATTTTAGTGATAGTAAGACTTATGTATGTAGAGTAAAGAAAGAAATTGAACATTGGAATTGGGGAGAGACAATAAATTATAAATTAATGTCAGTATTAAAAGAAAAGTAAATATTAAAAAACAACAAATTATGGAAAAGGAAACTATTGAAGAAACTAAGAGAAATCCGTTAACAAAGTTTTTTGGTAAGACAAAGGAACTCCTTCATAAGGAGAAGCCTGATTTCACAGCAGAGTTCGCATGGATTGAGACCACCTATGGAGAAGGCAGCTATAGGACTTTAGAGGAGAGGATAAAGGATAAGCAGGAAGGAATTATGCGTTTGATAAAGAGCAAGTTCCCATTACGCAACGAAGGTTATCTATCAGGTAATGCGGATAGTTCCTATAGATGTGTGGTTGACATTGAGGACGACCTATCATGTTGTGTAGACGAAATCTTTGAGCCGTTCAAGTCAGCAGGGTTCAAGATCATTAACCTATCAGAGAAAATCGATGAAATTGATGACGAGCATGTTTATCTGATTTCATGGAAGAAAATATTCAAGGATGGAAAGAATCGAACATAACTTAGAACATAACAATTATGAAAAACGTAAAAAATTATCTATTAGTTGCAATATTTAGTCTAATATCTTTTATAGCTGGATTAACTATTAGTACTGCAAATGCAAGTGTCAATACGGGAGGTTATGATGGATATTCAAGCGGTGGACCTTCTGTACGAACGCAAAGCATATATGTTGAAGGGCAACGATATGTGGTATTCACAAGTAATAGTCCATCAATAGCTGTAATAAGAAAATAAAAATCTAAAAACAGGAGAACTTAAGTTCTCCTGTTCATTGTTATATATTTTATGTTAATGTTGCTCAGATATTTTTTCATATTTAACACCATTAACCCATATCTCTAAATAATAATAGTCTAGATAAGTACCCTCATTATAATATAGGGGTGTTGGTGAATTTATAGTTGCATATGGAGTATATACTGTTCCATATAAATCTCCATTACCTACTTCTAATATTTGATTTGTGAATCCGCTATAATCACTGGCAACAATGACAGCAGGATCAGGAGCCACGTATGCTCCTATTGTACCACGTATATCAAATGATTTTAGTTCATAAGCCTCCTCCCAATTATTATTATCTTTATACACTTCGGCTAATATTCTTCCTTTTACTCTTAATTCATCTCCTTCTTCTAATGGTATACTAAAATAAAGATTATATCCATAATCATTTAATCCATAATCTTGTGTGATAACACGTTCCCTGTTATAGAATGGATCTATACTATTTCGTGTTGTTTTTACTGTTACTGTTTTTGGTATTAATACTGTGATATTACATGTTCCATATTTGTTAGCATTATCCTGTGATATTGCTTTGATAGTTGCCGTTCCTTCTCCTATACCAGTAACAACACCATTTTGTGTAACCGTTGCAACGCTTTCGTTATTTGATGTCCATGTTACATTTTTGTTTGTAGCATTAGATGGCGTTACTGTTGCAGTTAATGTAGTTGTACTACCTTTATTAACAGTTGTTGTCGATGGACTAACAGTTACTCCTGTTACTGCAATTTTGTTAACTGTACATGCACATGTTGCTTTTACTGATGGATCTGATACTGATGCACATGTTATAGTTGAACTACCCACTCCTACGAAATACAATGTTGCTGTAGTTCCATTAGGTGCAACACTTACCTTAGATGAATTACTTGTTCTCCACGTCACATTTTTATTTGTAGCATTAGATGGAGTTATTGTAGCAGTTAATGTTGTTGTTGAACCGACATTTAATGTTTTAGATGAACTACTAAGTGTTATGCCAGTTACCGCAATTGCTGTTACAGTAACCGAACATGTTGCTGATATTGATGGATCCGATACCGATGTACATGTAATAGTTGAACTACCAATCCCAATACAGGTTAATGTTACTGTAGATCCAGTTCCATCTATAGTTACCTTAGATGTATCACTTGATGTCCATGTAACAGCCTTTTTGCTTGCATCTAGAGGAATAATAGTTGCCGTTAATGTAGTTGATCCATTGACCGTCACAGATGCTTCAGATTTATCTAATGTCACACCAGATACAGGAATAAATGGAGTATAATGCATTGATGGACTATCTATAATGTCTTCACACATTGATACATTAGGCAAATACGGATCTCCTGCCATATATGTAGTATATTGAGTTGTAGTATCAAAACGTTTTATATATGTTGCCATTTATTATATTATTATATTTCGTTATGTTTTTGTCAAAATTTATCTTTGTGTTGCTTATATATAATAATAACAAAATAATAACAAAGTGGAGCATAACTTAAGTTATGCTCCATGTAATTTAAATTTTATATCTTTTAAATTTCTTTCTTCGTTTATATGTTTTTCCTGTCTTAATATCAATGCATAATGGTTGTGGAATATCTCCTAAACTATCTCCAGAACCTGGTTGTGTATCAGTAGGTGCAGAAGGATTTCCCATACCCATCGTATTAGCAGGAGTTGCAAATGTACTTGTTAACCCAATTTCTTCTTTAATATATTCTTTCAAGTTTTTCATATCTTATCTTTCATAAATCATTCATCTATATCACCGCCGAAATATGTTACAAATGCTGCAACATATTCTTTTCCATCAAGTTTGAATGATACTTCCCAGTCATTTGAAGTTTCTTCCGATGTTACTTTAATTGTTTTGTCCCAATTCTTCTTAAAAAATTCTGCAATTTCTTTACAAGCTTTTTTAGGATCTGAATCATCAAAATTATCAAACCAGCCATTATCAAGAAGACCTTCGCATTCATCAGGATTAATTTTATCTGCTTCTAATTTTCCATCTGGCATTTCACCATAACATGCCCATTGATAAAAATCTGCTAAAGTTGCAGTATCAACATGTTTCTTACCTTCTAAAATAAATTGTTTTAAATCTTTCATATATTATTTATCATTTAATTTTATCAGTTAATTTAAAATATTCTAATAATTTATTAAACATATCTTCAGCTGTTTGTTTTCCATCACATTTAACGTCAGGAATATCTTTAGAAGATTTTGCATCTACACAACTAACATCATCAAAATAGAATAAATCTTTTTTCATAAGATCTTTAACTTCTTCTTTTGATTTAATGTTTCTATTTAATAATTCTGCATAGAACCATGCTTTAAAATAAAGTTGTCCATCATAATCTACTTTACAATCTTTATACCATTCAGGAAATTTAGTTTTCATTCGTCCCTCTAAAAGTATTTCTTTTAAATCTTTCATTATTCATTATTTATTATTTTTTATATCTTTATAAATCATAACTAATATATATATTAATTGTTGCGAAGTTATTTCTCCTTCACTTGAATGCCCTATATATTTTATTAAGTCATCATTTGCTCCTAATTTTTCTAATTCTTTAAGTTGAGAGGGAAATCTATCTTTATTTAAAGTTTCATTTATTATTTTTTCTTTCAAATCTTTCATATTTTTATACATATATTTTTTTCTTCTCCTTGTTCAATTGACCAAATTTTTTTCCAAGGCCATTTGGAAACATCAGTACCTTCTTTTATATCAGATTTTAAGCAAGCATAAAGTAAATCTATTTCATCATCTTCATTTGAAGTTAATTTTACATAAACTGTGTCATTATTGTTTTTCGTAAATTTTTGTAATGCTTCCAAACCTTTATTTGTGAACTAACACAACGCTAAAGACGTTGTATCTTCCTGCTTCGCAGCAAATTTGCTAGCCAATGCTAAGACAGGCCCTTTTATACTTGTAATGATATGTTCCATACCTATCAAGTTTGAAATTT
>Ga0247608_10001088_pt1 | contig 39484 bp, 39 predicted proteins | sample 176DNAGHGlowgp2_FD_193490 | JGI IMG/M metagenome (GOLD analysis project Ga0247608, IMG submission 193490) | Sheep rumen microbial communities from Palmerston North, Manawatu-Wanganui, New Zealand - 1766 DNA GHGlow gp2 | ecosystem: Host-associated > Mammals > Digestive system > Stomach > Rumen ...
GTGTAGTCGGAGCAGTAGTTCATCAGTCCCTCCGCGCCGGCGTCCATCAGCAGCATGTTGCCGGCCTTCAGGATGCCGTTGTGCAGGTGGTTGTGGAGCGTTTCGCCATGTTGCGACAGAATCACGGGGAAGGAGATGCCGTTGCCGTACGACAGGGCGATGCCCTCGGCCAAACCGGCCAACTCGCGCTCGGACTCGCCTTCCACGCAGCGGCGCATCACGGCGGTGTGCATCTTCACGCCGATCTCGCAGGCTTTGTCCATCTCGTCGATTTCGCACTGTTCCTTCGCGGAACGGAGGTTCACGATGCCCATGATCAAGTCCAAAGAAGCGGCCTCGCGGATGTGGTTGGCATCCACGCCAGTGAGGTTGGCCATCAAGATCTGGTTATCACCACGATATTGCGGGGTGAAGTGCACCTTGCGGCCTTGCGCCTGCGCCTGCTGGATGAATTCGGCGAGCTGCGCGAACGGACGGGTCTCCGTCACGCCCACCTTCTCAGCCAAAGAGGCAATCGTCGGTTGGTCGCCCATCCAGATGATGTCGTCGATGGTGAAGTCGTTGCCGAAAATAATCGACTGGTGCGCGTCGAAGTCGATGACGGCCGCGATATCGGCGATGGAAAGTCCGAAGAAATAGAGGAAGTCGCTGTCCTGACGGAAGTTATAGGTATTGTCAGGATAGTTCATCGGGGCTTCATGGTTGCCCAAAAACACGGCGATACCGTTCTTGACAGCCGCCGTCAGTTTCTCTCTTCTGTTCTGATAAACTTGGGGTTCGAATAAGGGGTTCATATTCTTTGACGTTTTTATTACTGTATTTCGAAAATGCGACGGCAAAGGTACAATTTTTTAGGCAAAAGGCAACAGGTAACAGGCAATAAATTGTAGAGACGTGCCATGACGTGTCTCTACTTTGTCGGAATTGCATACCTGTAGGGGCGAATAATTATTCGCCCCTACGGTCAATGTTCCTGAATGTACCGGAAGGCGGCATCCAATTGCGGTTTGAGATCGCCGTTGTAGTCTTTGCGGAGGACAATCTCGTCGGGGGTGTGGCCGATGCCTTCCCAGACTTTGCCGCTGATCTGCGCCTCGAAGGTGGAGGTATAGACATAGTGTCCCACCGACAGATTCGAAGCTCCGAATGGGCCGCCGTAGTTGAGGTCGATGCAGTTGGCGGGCTGCAGCGGTCCCGTGCCGCCGTGTGTGCGCTCGCCAATCGTGTGCGCCGTGGGCAGCACCGCCTTGATGATCATCGGCTCGATTTCGCCCATGCTCACCGAATTGATGTCGCAAAGCACGACGTATGGGATGTTTTCAGCCGTGATGTCACGATGATAGCGCGTATTCGGGAAAATGTAGTAGGGAGTCCACGGGGAATGCTCCAACCGTCCCGGTCCCTCTTTGTAGCGGGTCTTCATGATCTCCGTCTTTTCGTTGAGGTAGTTGCCGATGAGAAAGTCCAAATCGTCCTGATAGCCGCCACGGTTGCAGCGGTTGTCGAGGATGATACCGGCCAACTGCTCGCGGGGAGTCTCCGTGATAGCCCGGAAATAATGGTCGAGCAACTGTGCACCCTCGCCGTTCTGAAGCATTATTGGCATAATGCCGGCCGAAGACTGCCACAGGTAAGGAACCTTACGACCATCAGACAACCGGAAAAGGATGTAATGATACACCACGCTCATCCCTAAGTTCGGCTCGTATGCGACGCACGACTCGTGTGCTTCGACAGTATATTGATTTTCAATGTTTTGTAAGAAATATTGGATTCTCTGATTTTCTTCTCCGGCTGACTCGTAATAGTAGTCGCGGGTGGGAATCTCCAATGCATACGGAGTGACACTCACTGCAGAACTTTGATCATCGGGAGCTGGATGAAGATTCCTGACCCTGAAGGTCAGATGATGATCGACCAGACCGCTCACCAAGCCCGTATAGAGGGTCTGCAATTCCTCCGTCGGTACGAAGCCCTGCCGTTCGTATTTTTTATCAAGTTCTTGGAATGCAGGAAGATAACGTTCGTACATCGCATCCCAGTCGGTGGTATCGACATCCCAGAAGACATAACCCGTGCTGAGGACTCTCCATAGGTAGTCGAACTGTTCGGTGTAGGTGCTGTAGGCTAATTGGCCGTTCTCGCCGATGTAGGGCATGTAGTCGGCCTCCTTGCGGCAGGAGCTGCCGACCAGGACGAGTATTGCTGCTATTGTGATGATTTTTTTCATTTATTATGTTTTTTTTGTGACCCCCACACTGCGCTTCGCTTGTATGGGGTTATTAGCGCTTCGCGCGTCTTGCCCCTCCGGGGCTGCTCAAGGAAGATGTTTTAAAAAATGTATGATGCTCCGAAGGTGATGGACAGGGTGTTGAGGTAGCGGGGGTCGCGGAGGTGCGGGGAGCTGCGGCGGTGGCTGACGAGATCATAGTAGTAGAGCGCATCGAGGTTGAGGCCCCAGTGCTCGTTAATAAGATAGCTCAGGCCCAGACCTCCAACCAAACCGGCGTTGAAGCGGCGGTCCTCCAGCGTGAAGGGACGCTTTTCGTCAAAGGGATTGTAATACATGCAATAGTCTGTCATCCAGTAAGTTTTGCCCTTGATATGGTCTTGCAGCCAATAGCCGATATAGCCGCCGAGCATGGCGTGGCCGCGGAAATGCTCGCCTCCGAAGGAGAAGTCGGCCAACACCGGAAGCATCAGGTAGAGGTTATGATGCTCGGTGTAGAGCGAATCGAGGTAGTCGAGGTGGCGGTCCATGCGGTGGGAGCGGCGCATCACGCTGAGGTCGGCGCGGAGGGCGAACCAGTCGGTGAAACCGTAACGGGCCTGGATTCCGACATCGTAACCGCTTAGCGGGGAATAGGTCTCGTCAATGCGTCCCGCATTGGACCGTGTGATAGAGGTGTAGTCCCACCCGCCTTTGATGCCTAACGACCACTGGGCGCTGGCAGTCAGGGCCGTCATACATAAAAGGACAAACAGCCCCAACCCCTGAAAAACTTTTTTGTTCATATACAATTTATTAGGTTTTTTCCACAAAACTGACAGCAAAAATATATTTTTTTGAAACTCCATTCTCCTCAAACAAAGAAAAATATCAACCTCCTCCAACCACTCCATATTCTACACTCTTCATTCTTCATTCTTAATTCTTAATTAAAAAAAGAGACCCATCTTCCGACAGGTCTCTTTCATGATGGAATTTGATTAAGGTAACGTATCAACTATTTCGTCACGCGCTCCAGCCATTTCACCATGCCGAGCATGATGGCCATGGAAACGAAGCAGACCACAGCGAACACAGCCCAGCAGTATTTGATCGGCCAAGCATTGTACATCACAGGGCCAAGCCAGATCAGCAGGTTGCCGAGAGCGGTGGCACCAAGCCACAAACCCTGACACAAGCCTACCATGTGGCGCGGAGCCACCTTGGAGACGAATGACAGACCCAGCGGGGAGATGAACAGTTCAGCAACGGTCAGGAAGAAATAGGTGACAAGCAACACCCAAGGAGCGGCTTTGGCAAGACCAGCGGCGAGCATCTGTGCAGCATCCATAGCGCGGAACTCTGTACCTGACGGATAATTGTTCACGATGGAGATAATCATCAGGAAAAGATATGCACATCCAGCGATAGCCATACCGATGGCAATCTTGCGAGGCGTGGAGATGGGTTTTCCTCTGCGAGCCAGAGCCGCAAAAACGACCATGATGATAGGCGTGAGCACAATCACGAAGAACGGGTTCAAAGCTTGCCAAATCTCGGGAGCAATCTTTTCCGTTTGCACGAAGTCGCGGGCGAACACAGACAAAGACTGGCCGTTCTGGTGGAAAGAGAACCAGAAGAAGACAGCAATACCCAATACTGCAAACAAAGCATACAAACGTTGTTTGATTTCCTTTGCCATGGCGAGTTTCTCCTCTGCGGTGTATTCCACCACTTCAGCCTGCTGTTTCTTGGCCGGCTGCGGCAGTTTGTACTTGTTGGTCAGGAAAATAACCAATGAAATGGCCATTGCCAAAACAGAAGCGATGAAGGAGAAGTGCACGCCTTGGTTGAACACGGTGATATAGTCAGAGCAGAAAGCGGCAGTGTCAGTGAAATTGTAGCCAGGTTGCAGTACTGCGGCCATCGTTTCAGTGAACTTCTGGGTTGCTTGGCCATCAGCGAGGAACTGGTGGCAGAGACCGGACATGTCGGCGTTATAGATCAAATGATGCGCCTTGAGCCACCATTCGCGGAGGAACGGGGCGATGAACGGGGCAAAGAAACCGCCGATGTTGATGAACACATAGAAAATCTGGAAACCGGAGTCGCGGCGATCCTTGGCTTCCGCGAGAGCCTCGGGGCCTTTCTTGGCAGCCTCGGCTTCAAACTCATCGTACAATTTGCCGACGATAGCCTGCAAGTTACCTTTGAACAAACCGTTACCGAAGGCGATGAACAACAACGCCATACAGGTGATGATGAGGATAGTCCACCAACCAGCACCACTGTCGAGGATAGCGCCCTCAGCGGTCTTGCTGAACAACGGGATAGCCATCACCACATAGCCGATGGCCATGATGATCAAACCCCATTGGATGGTTTTGTTGTAGTTCTGGGTCTTGTCGGCGATGATACCGCCCACCAAGCTCAGCACGTAGATACCGAAGTAGAAGACGGAATAGATGACGCCAGCGGTGCCGTCGGGCAAGCCGAATTTGGAGACGAGGAAGAGTAGGAGCACGGCGTTCATGATGTAGTAACCAAAACGCTCGCCCATGTTGCTCAAAGCAGCGGCAATCAAGCCCTTAGGGTGATGCAGCTTGGCCTCACGCACATAGTAAATCAAAAACGGAATGATGACAATCGTTCCGATGATACAAATTAATAAAGCTGTATTCATACTGTTGAATTTAAAAGAATTGACAGATTACAGATGTTGGTTGATTTTCGCCACCAGCTCCTCTTTCTTGATCACGCCGACGTGACGGTCAACGAGCTCGCCGTTCTTGATGAAAACCAGTGTGGGGATGTTCATGATGCCGAACTGCATGGCGATGTCGCCGTTCTCGTCGGTGTCGCATTTGCCGACCACGGCTTTGCCTTCAAACTCGGCGGCGACTTCTTCCACGATGGGGGCGATGCTCCGGCACGGGCCACACCAAGTTGCCCAGAAATCGATGACAACCAATTTGTCGCCCTTAATCAGGGTCTCAAAATTCTCATTGTTAATTGCTAATGCCATAGTATTTAGGTTTTAAAATTATTAAGCCGCAAAGATACATTTTTTTTTGTTTGACAGCCAAAAGCCAAAAGCGAATGGCTAAAAGCCGGATGTGTGAAATTTTTGTATATTTGCCACCGTGAAATTTTAGAAGATATGAAACAGTTGAAAAGATTAGCGGTGTTCTGTTTGTTTGCGGCAACATTACTTGCCGGATGCACCAAATTTGGAACGGCAGTTTCCGAAGTCAGCTCGTATAGCTATAAAAACAAACAATTGAAAATCAACGCGATAATTACCGACAATGGCGGATGTGACTACTATATGGAACAAGGTTTTTGCTATCGTCTGGACACCTTCCCGAGTCTCAACGATGTGTTCTCCACACAGGTGAAAGTCAACAGCCACACCGAAAGCGACACGTTCTCGGCTTCTTTCACGCTGCCAGTGGCGGACACCACCTATTTCGTCTGTGCGTACGTGAAAAACAATGCGGGACTTTCCTATAGTCGGGTAGAGAGAGTCTCCACCAATCCCGCCGACTATCCTGAAACACCCGGGACAGAAAAATAATTTTTAACCTAATAATATAACAATGAAAAAAATCCTCGCTATCAACCCTGGAGCCACCTCCACCAAAGTTGCCATTTTCGATGGCAGCGAGCAAATTTTCCTGAAAAACATCAAACATACTACGGAAGAACTGTCGCAATTCCATACAATTGCCGATCAATACGAGTTCCGCAAGAACATCATTACCTCCACTTTGGAAGCCGAAGGCATCAATTTGCACGACATATCCATTGTTATGGGACGTGGTGGTCTTGTAAAACCGCTCAAATCAGGTGTTTACAGAGTCAATGATTTGATGCTTGAACATCTTAAAATGGGCTACAGTGGTCAACACGCCTGCAACCTCGGCGGCCTTATCGCTGACAGTATCGCCAAATATATCGGTCTGGAATGCGCCTACATCGCTGACCCCGTGATGGTCGATGAGATGCATGACATCGCCCGTATCTCTGGTCATCCCATGTTTGAACGCCAATCCATTTTCCATGCGCTTAACCACAAAGCCATCGGTCGTATGTACGCCAAAGACAATGGCAAGAAATATGAGGAGCTCAACCTTATCATCACCCACATGGGCGGTGGAGTGAGCGTTGGCGCGCATGAGAAAGGCAAAGTCATTGATGTGAACCAAGCCTTGGACGGCGAGGGCCCGTTCTCTCCTGAACGTTCCGGTTCCCTGCCGATGAATCAATTCCTAAAAGCTTGTTTCAGCGGTAAATACACCCAGCAAGACATGCAGAAGATGCTTGTTGGAAAGGGTGGTTATGTAGGTTATTTCGGCAGCAACGATGCCTATGCGGTGGAGAAAGCGGCCATCGCGGGCGACCCCAAGGCGGAGATGCTCGAAGAGGCTTTCGCTTATCAGGTGGCCAAACAGATTGGTGAGAATGCCTGCGTGCTGAAGGGCAAGGTCGATGCCATTATCCTCACCGGCGGCATTGCTTACGGCAAGCCTGTCGTCAACCGTATCAAGAAATACGTGGAGTGGATTGCCCCTGTGGCCGTCTATCCAGGAGAAGATGAAATGGCCGCTATGGCTCTGAACGCCAATATGATACTGAACAAGGAGATCGAAATTCAGGAATACGTGTAATGCCCACTTTCGCGCTCTACAGCCGTGTCGGCACTGGACAGCAGCCTTTCACCGACAACGTCATTGATTTCCTGCGGCAAAACGGCTGCAGGGTGCTGTTGCATAAGAATATTTATTCGAAAGATACTGATTTTCAGTCTTTTGAAACCTATTTGGAGCTGCAACAGATTGATGGTGTGGATTTTATGATATCCATCGGCGGTGATGGCTCTTTCATCGATGCCGCAAACTTGATCGGGGACCTGAACATTCCGTTAGTCGGCATCAACACAGGGCGCATTGGCTTCCTTTCTGCTATCAAAAAAGACAATTTCGAGGCGTCCATCCGGATGCTTCTTGAAAATAAATACACCTTGGAATCGCGCTCACTGCTCCACATCGAGGGCAGTGAGCCGTTGTCCTTGGACACGCACTTCGTGGTCAACGATGTGACGATACGCGCCACCGACAGCGATTCCATCAATGCCATTTCCGTTTCCGCCGGCGGGAAACATGTCAACACCTATTGGGCTGACGGGCTGATTGTGGCGACCCCGACAGGTTCCACAGCCTATTCGATGAGTTGCGGCGGACCGATTCTGCATCCGCAGACCAACGTGGTGGTGCTCACCCCGATTGCCTCCCACTCCCTCAGTGTGCGGCCTTTGGTCATCCCCGCAGAACAAACCTTGGAAATATCCGTAAGCGGTCGAGGGGGAAAGTATTCACTTTGTGTTGACACACAAAGACTTATCCTCAACGATTCAGTTACATTACGCGTTTCAAAAGAGCACTTCACTATCCAAACCGTCCTTTTTGACAACACGGACTTCTATTCCACCATACGCGAAAAACTGCTGTGGGGACTGGATAAACGCAACGACTGAACTCCGAAAAAAAAGGGTGTCATTTTCAACAATTTTGTGTTTATTTTTTTATCAGAATTAAAAATATCAAAACCGTAATATTTTTAATTTTGTCAGATTAAAAGTAATTGCGCGTTTTTGATGAAATATGTCAAGCCGATAGTCCGTATCTTGCTGAGTATCACGCTGGTTGTGATGCTTGTGCTGGCATTTGTCAAAATGCCGCGGCAACGGTGTGAACATATTCAGGTGGTGGCTCATACACAAAACGAGAGCGTTGTTCTCTCCCAGGCGGGTGTCGAGGCATTGCTGGCAGACGCCAAAATCGAAATCATCGGGAAAGAGATGAAGGAAATCGATTTGGGAGAAATCGCCACCCTCCTGAAAAACAACCCTTTCATCGAAACGGTGAATTTCGTGCACTTCGCCGGCAAAAGACTGGTGATTGACTACACGTTGAGAGAGATTGTCCTGCACGTGTTCACTTCGAACGGGGAGCACTATTTCGTGGACAACAAGGGCATAGTGGTGCCATTCACCATGAAGATGAAAGACTACCTGATGATTGTCAACGGGAATGTCTCTGATAATTTCAAGGCCGGACGGAAAGCACCCGGAAAAATCCAAGATGCTCTGGCCTTGGCCCAGAAAATCAACCAAAACGACTTCTATCAGGCCCAATTCCGTCAGATATACATCAACAACCGTAACGAAATGGAACTAACGACAACCGTGGGCGGGCAAACCATCCTTTTCGGCGATTTGAAAAATGCCGACGAGAAACTCGAGAACCTCAAGACGGTTTATGAAAACGGACTTTCCCACAAGGGCTACAACACATACGCCCAACTGGACGCCCGCTACAAAAACAGAATTATTGCAACAAGAAAATAAACCTGCGCTTATGGAGAAAAAGTACTCTTCCAACAATTTCGAAATCAACAATATGGCCAGCGATCTGATTGTCGGTCTGGACATCGGAACCACCAAAGTGGCCACCATTATCGGATACCTCAATAACCGAGGCAAAATCGAAATTCTGGGCCACGGGAAGTCGGCCTCCAAGGGCGTGGAGTTCGGCCTTATCATGAACCTGCTCAAAGCCCAGGAGAGCATCAAGACTTCCGTCCAACTCGCTTCAAGCCATGCCCGGATGGACAATATCACCAGCGTCTACGCCGGCATCGCCGCCCGCCATATCCGCACCACCAACTGCAAACACTACATCCTCCGCTCCAACCATAACGCGCTGATCAGTCAGGAAGAGCTTGACTCGATGAAGAGAGAGGTGGAGAACATCGCACTCCCCCCCGATCAGAAAATCATCGCTATCATTCCTCAAAAATATGTGATCGAAGACTCCGCTGACGGAGCCAGCCACGAATCCCTGGACCCTGTCGGTGAACTGGGATCGAAAATCACCGGTTATTACCAAATTATCACAGGAAACTATCAGGAAATCAAGAAGATACATACTTGTATTTCCAACGTCAATATTGAGACAGAAGAGCTGATTCTGGAACCTGTGGCCTCCGGATTGTCTTGCCTCACAGAAGAGGAGAAACAACGCGGCGTCGCATTGATAGACATTGGTGGCGGCACCACCGACATGGTTATCTTCCAGAATGGCCATCCCAAATTCTGCAAGGTGATTCCTTTCGCAGGTTCCGTCATCACTAAAGACATCGCCAATGTCTGCAAAATTCCGGAAGACACGGCCGAAGAACTCAAAATCAACCACGGAAGCTGTCTTCCTTCCAAAAGCAACCCCAACCGCGTGAGCACCATCTTGCGTCCTCACCAGCAGACCCCTCTGCGCATCACAGACGAACAGCTGGCTAAAATCATCTACAGCCGTGTGCATAACGACATTCTGGGATACGTGAAGAAAGAACTCGAAAACTCCGGTTGCATGAAGATGCTCCAGAACGGTGCCGGACTCGTACTTACCGGCGGCGGTTCCAAACTGCGTCATATCATCGAACTCTGCCAATATGACCTCGGTCTCAACACCCGAATCGGAATCCCTTGCGTCGGATTTTCCGACTCCCTGTCCAATGAGCTCAAACAACCCCAATACTCCACTTCCCTCGGTTTGCTCAAATATGGTATTGATGAACAGACCAAGGAGTTTCATGTGGATGACCAGAGAGAGGAGTTCATCGGCAACCGCGAGGACCGGGAGAATGATTTCCAACCTTCCAACCCCAGATCTTCCGATGACGGTGACAGAAAAGGGCGTAAACTGCTTGACAATTTCAAAAGCACTCTTACTAAATTGTTTGAGCAGATTTCATAAAAACCAAAACCAGATCCATTAACCCTGATAAGTAACAATAAGAATTAATATGACAGAATCAATCAATTTCACCCCCGATTTCGGAGCTAAAGAGAACACTTCCGCCATCAAAGTCATTGGCGTGGGCGGTGGTGGCAGCAACGCCGTGCAACACATGTATTCTGAGGGCATCCAAGGCGTTGACTATTTAGTCTGTAACACCGACAAATGCCATCTTGAGGCCTGCAAAATCCAAGACAAACTGTTGTTGGGCAATGGTCTCGGAGCCGGTGCCAATCCTGAAGTGGCCCGCAATTTCGCCACTGGATGCGAGGAAAAAATCAAAGAATTCATCGGTGAGAATACCAAGATGCTCTTCATTGCCGCCGGTATGGGAAAAGGCACGGGCACGGGTGCTTCACCTGTGGTCGCCAAAGTCGCCAAAGACATGGGCATCCTCACTGTCGGCGTAGTCACCGAACCTTTCAAATTCGAAGGACCGAAAATCCGCAAGGCCGCGGAAGCCGGTATCGAGGAAATGAGCAAATATGTGGACTCCCTCATTATCGTCAACAACCAGAACTTGATGAAATACTACACTTCCATGGAAATTGACAACGCCTACTCGCAAGTGGATGATGTCTTGAAAAATGCCGTGAAGTGTATCGCCGAAATCATTACGGTCACCTACGGACAGAATGTCGATTTCAATGATGTGAAGTCCATCATGGAACACAGCGGCAAGGCTCTCCTTGGCATCGCCACCGCGCAAGGCGAAGACCGTGTGCAACAGGTGCTCGACGAAGTGCTCAACTGCCCGTTGCTTGAAAATGCGGACATCAGCAACGCCAAGAACTTCCTCTTCTTCGTCACCTACGGCCCGACCAAGAAAATCACAATGGGTGAATTGGAAGTCCTTTCGGATCGTTTCGAGGAAATGCAGTCCGAAAGCGTGCACGTCATCTGGGGCCATGGCCTCGACGAGACTCTGGGCGACAACATCAAACTGTCCCTCGTAGTCACCAATTTCGAATCTGCCCATGAAGGAGAATCCGAGATTATCATCAACACTGGGGATGAGAAAATTGTAAGCACCACGGAAGAAAACGGTCAAGCAGTCGCCACCGATCTCAATCTCGAAGCAACCGCTGAACCGACGGTAGAATCAACGCTTGTGGCAGAAACGACAGAACAAAACCTGCCCACAGATACAGAAGTAGATGTCCCGCCCATAACAGACTTTCATTTCTCTGAGCCGTCAATCGAAAACACTTCCAATTTCAACGGAGGAAACTATGATGATGACGATATTTTTGCCCAAATGGTAGGAGTGCCAGCCATCAATCGCAATGAGTTGCTTGCTTCTGCGCAAAACAAAACCCAAACAACAGTGGAAGAACCCAGCAACGCAGTGTATTATGAACTGAAAGACGATGTTTTTGATGTCTTTCATGGTTTAGCTGATTAAAAACGGAATCCAGATAACACGAAGGTGGAGCAGTCTTGCCCCACCTTTTTTTGCAACCTGATTTATGGAAAACCAGGCGTATTCCTTATTTTCCGAAATCATAGACCACTTTGAAACGCAAGCCGAAGCCTTGCATCGGGTAGTTGCGGATGATTTCGTAATGGTTGTTGGCGATGTTCAGCAACTCCAATTTAAGTCCAAGCATGGAGTTTCGAAATTCAAGGTCATGGCTTAAAGTGATGCTATGGTCAAAATAACCGGCAACCTCATTTGCGGGGATGTTCTGCGACAAGGAATACCGCTTGCCACAGGCGATAAATGCGTATGTCACTGTTATCCACGGTGTTTGCATGCTCAAGCTTGTTGATCCTGACCATAATGGCGTATACGGAATCTGGTGATTGAACGTCTTGCCGGTTGCATCGGTACGGTCAACGGCTTTTTGGTAGGTGACATTGCCATTCAATCGGAGAATATAGCCGTTCGTGATCCGATATTGCCAAAACGTGTTCAGCTCTGCTCCGGCCACATACACCTTGCCATAGTTCAGCATTGTCCACGAAAACAGATTGTGCGACGGGAACGCCACGATTTTGTCCTTCACGATGTTGAAATAGCCGTCCAATGTGGTGGACACGGTGATTCTTCCGGCTGCCAGATGCGCCTCCTTCAACACCAATCCCAAATTCCACTGGTGCGTCTTTTCAGGATTAAGGTTGACATTCCCCACCTCCCTATAGTACAAGTCATTGAAGGTGGGCATTCTGAAGATGTTCTTGTAGAAAAAACGAAGGTGTACCGTCTTGGCCAACCCCACTGATCCGCCGACAGAAGGCGAAAAATGGGTGAAATCCTGCATTTCCGGATTCTCTTGGATGATGTTGTTGACGTAGGTGAACAATAGGTTGGCATTCAGTTTCCAATGGTTTCCAGCCAAAATGGCTGACAGAGACGTGAGGGACGTGAACCTTCCGGGATGAGCATATTCGAGGGAATTTGCCCGCATTTGCTGGTAAAAAAGGTCTTGTGCCAAGGCAAACTGTAGCTTGCGGACACGCCTCAGAGAATCTTTCTCAACAATGGGGGAATATAACACTGTGTTGGAGAAATAGCTCTCATGCTGGTGGTAGCGATTGTCTAGAAAGCCTTCCAAATTCAGATAATCAGGATCGTAGTATCTCGTATAATCGTAATTGAATTTGAGATTGGCCTGATACGCCCAACGATCGTTGAAATATTTGTGGTAATGTGCTTGTCCGAAAGCATTCTGATTCCACAGTTTCTGATGCGACTCGGAATTGTAAAAGATAGTGGCGGAAGGGAGTTCCCGAGCGGAATTGTAATAGTAAAGCTTAATGTTAAATCGCTGCGTTTTGTCAATTTGCCAGACCGCATTGAATTCGGTGTTCAGCGTTTTTGTCTCCGCGTTTTTACGGATTTCATGGGAAACGCTGTCATGAATGCCGCCATAATGGAGCGTGTATGGGTAGTTTCCCTTGGAGCGCATGGCATCTGCCGAGAGATTCCAGAAGAATAGGCGGTCGTTGCGTTTTTTGGAAGTGACTTTATGGGTGACACCGGCTTGAAGGGAATAGAGGCCATACATCCCTATGGTGCCGCCCACCCGAAAGCTGAACGGTTTTTCTGGAATTATGTTTATTGTGTTGATTTTCAGGAGGCTACTGTAGGAGAACAATCTTGCGGGAACGAAGATTTTGTCATCCAGCCCGACGATGAGGGCGATGGAGGAGACGTTCTCGAGGGAGAGTTTTCCAAGGTCGATTTGTCCGGTTTGGCAGTCGGTGAGGGCGATGTCGTCGTAGGCCACGCCGGTATGCTGCGTACCGAGACCACGAACGGAAACGGTCTTCATGCCGCCGGTGCCGCCGTAGTCACGCACCACCACACCCGACATATACTTCAGGGCGTCAGACAGTTGCAGTGTCGGCAGTTGTTTGATTTGCTGCGCGGAGATCTGCTGAACCGCTGCAGGTCCGGAAAACACCTTCTGCGGCGCGTCGGCGTTGATGTTGACCTCCCGCAACCGCTGGGCACGGATGCTGTCGCGGTTGCTTTGTGCCCGCACACTGACCTCTGACGCCAATATAACTGTCAGCAACACAACTATTTTCAGTAGCTTTCTCATTTTAGAAATCAGGCGCAAAGGTATGATTTTTTCAGATTTGAAAAAAAATGTACTTTTGCCGCCGTTTTTATTTCGTAACTAAAATTCTGAATTATGAAAAGAAATGCATTAAAAACATTAACCTTATTGTGTGTTGTGCTGTGCTGCGGTTTGGGCTCGCTGAACGCACAGGAACAACAGGAGAAAAAAATCGCTTACAATTTCATTAATGAATATGGCTTTTTTGTGGGGAAGAATGTCGGCTGGACGGGAGTGTTCATCAATGGTATCTCCATCAAACAGAATGATAACATCGGCATTGGTGTCGGTTATGGCCTGAACTCCGGCACATTTCAGGAAATCCCCCTTTTCCTCAACTATCGCCACTACTTTGACAGGGGGCGCAAATTGAAACCGCTTATCAATGTGGCTGCCGGTGCTGCCTTGCATTTTTGGACAGACGATCATACAGCGCCTGTTTATGATGAATATGGTGGTATTGTTTATTACAATTACATCGAAGAAAACAAGCATGGAATTGGCCTGTATGCAACCATCGCCGGAGGTTTCCGTGTGAAAGCGCTCTCCTTTACGGGCGGCTTTTTCTTCAGAACCTTCCCGAACGAGAAAGGCTTCAGCGGCGGCATTGAGGCCAAAGTCGGATATACGTTCTAGGACTCAGGACTTGAGACTTGAGACTTTGGAACAGCAAACAAGTTAATGATTCGACTGCACGGAGATTTTCCTGTGCGAAATCATCTTGAGGATCCCCACCCAGTAGCCGCACCCGTAGCTGAGGTGTATAGCAGAGAAGGTGAAGGGCATCCATAAAACATCCGGCCAGACACGTTCACGGTTTCGGCCAAAGGCGAAGCAGCATAAAACATAAAGGACTATTACGGATACGAATATCCACAGTATCGTTTTTGAAAAAACACTCAACAGCCCTCCTGCAATGAGGCCCGCAAAAAACAACGGCGGGATGAATTGACGGAGGGTTGTCGGTTTTTGCAGCTTATGGTTCACCAGTGGCTTGAAGAGACCGTATTGGAAAAACATTTTGGCGGTTTTGGTCAGGGAATCGCGGGCAAAATAGTCGACTACCACCTCAGGAAGGAGCAGTATTCTGCCGCCGTTCTTGATAATCCTCCCGTTGAATTCATCATCTTGGTTGCGTACCAGTTCTTCATCGAAGAGACCGATCTTGTCGAAAATTTCCCTTTTGAAACAGCCGAACGGTACTGTATCGACCCACATTTCATGGTCAGAGCCGATTCTGAAGTAAGAGTTTCCCATTCCGAAAGGGGAGCTCATGGCGTGCGCGATGGCTCGGCAAACGGAGGTGTCTTTTGCGGGCAAAGTGCGACACACTCCGCCGACATTGTCTGCTCCGGACTCCTTTAACTTGCTGACCAAAAGCGAGAAATAGTTTGCAGGATACTTTGCGTGGGCATCCAACCGCATGATGATGTCTCCCGATGAGGCGCGAATGCCGATGTTCAGGGCTGCCGGGGCAATCCGCTTCGGGTTGTCCAACAGCTTGATAAACGAGTAGTTCAGCATATAGTTCGCGATAATGTCGCGAGTGCGGTCGCTGCTTTGTCCATCCACAAACAACACTTCCAAATCCTCTTTGGGATAATCCTGCGCCAGAATCGACAGAATGCACTCTTCGATACGGCTTTCTTCATTATATATGGGACAGATGACGGATAACATGATGTAAGATTTGTGATTAGAGATTTATGAATGGTGATTTGCGTAGATGGGCATACAGAGAGACATACTGTTGAGCGATGGAGTGCCAACGGAAGGTGTCAAAAGTGGAGACAGGAAGGGTTTCGTAGGCCTCCGGATGTTGGAGCAGCCTTTTCATTGCGGCTGCCATGTCGCGTTCACTCAACGGATTGACACTCTCACCAATCGCTTCGGAGAACATTCCTTCGATAGCTTCGCCCCGACTCCAAAGTACGGAGAGCCCTTGGGAGAGCGCTTCTATATAAACCAACCCGAAAGTTTCTGATTTTGAAGGCATTACGAATACACTGTTGGCTCTGTACAATGACCGCATTTCCTCCAAGTCGGTAATTTTTCCATGATAGGTGATCCAGTCGGCGTGTTGTTTCATCAAAGCGAGAACCTGTTGTTCGTTGTCGCCGCCGTCGCCCGCCACATCCAAATGCAAGTCGGGAATGTCGGGACGTAAGCTTTGCAAAGCGTGTATTACCCGGGGAATGTTTTTGTTGCGGTTGAAAATACCGGCATAGAGCAACCGATGCGGGTGTTCGTTGTTTTTTTCTGCGTGTAAATGGTTGATCCAATAATCATTGACGCCATTCGGGATGACGATGGATTTGTCTTCCGTGTTCGTTTTCATTCTCCAAAGGGTAGGGTGTTTCAGTAGCCGTTGGCGCAGATTCGGGGTGATGAACACCACCTTTCCGGCGGATTCGAGCACGGCACGGTGTACCCACCAGAGATGCGGCATGTAGCGTAAAAAGACGTTCACGTCGCAGTTGCGCACCGCCACGATGTAGGGAATCCCGTACTTCCGGTGCAACTCTCTCGCCACCATGCCGTCACTGAACAGGGTAGTGGCATGGATGCACGAAATCTGTCCCAAGTCAACCGTCTTCTCAATTTCCCGCACCGTTTTGTCCACCTTATGAAAGAAAAAGAAACGATGTAAGGGTTTCAAGATGTGGGCATATATAAATGATGTATTACTGCCTTCGAAGCGGTTGTTTTCCGGGGTTGATTTTTTGACAGGCGAAAAGACTACCTGCTCTATGTCCAACTTGTCCAACTCTTGATATAAGCTGGAATGTACTTTGCTGTAAAAGAAATCATTGCAGATGTGAAGCACCTTCTTTGTATTCCCTTCCGCATTGCTTAGTTGAATTTTGTCGCAAGAGGAAAGCGAGTATCCCAGCAAGAGGAAAGCGAGCAGCTGCACGAGCCCTGGTCCGTATGGGAAATTCGGCTCCGCAAGACTGACAATCAGCGGGATACAACAGACAATCCAACCTGTTTGGTGGATTTCGGATTTTCGTTTCCTGAAAATTTCAATCAGCGTGCTGATACAGAAGTAAAGGTAAAAAGCCAGCAGCGGCCATGCGAAAAAGCCGTATCTCGCCAACCGTAGGAGCGGGTAGTTGTGGATAAACGGTATCTTCATCGGATTTTTCAAATCCTGCACAGAATGATGGTGGATAAATATGTCCAATCCTTTCTGATTGCGGTCCCAGCGATCCGTGGTGATTTCATTAATGCCTTCCCCATTTTTGCCGCCGAACATAAAGGTGTGCAGCTCGTCTTGGATGAAACCAGTGTAGATAATCACTCCGATCAGCACAATACCGATAATCGTCAGAACGGTTTTCACATTCCATTTCCAGTGGAAATCCGCCTCCTTCACCACAATCAGCAACCCGCAGGCGAGCAGGGCGAAGACGTCCGAACGGGACCGTATCAGCACCAAACTCAGCATAGCGAGGAGGCTGACTACCCACAGCGATGTGCGGTCATCCCGCATCTTCATACCAAAATAGAAACAAGCTGTCGCTCCGATGGCCGCCATGGCGCCAATCTGATTTTTCCCTTCGTCAAACATGTAATGCTCAGGAACATACAGGCCGCCGGCATAGAAAATTGCGTTACAAAGGATGACTGCTACCACACAAATCGTGTAGTAGTAGCAGGCATTCATCCAACGACGTCCATCCCATTGCAGTCCCATCCCGATGGTGATCACAATCAACGAAACAACCAGCTGGGTAATATCCGACAGCTCCATGGGAAGGAACAGCAAGCAGATTGACATGCACAGTATGGTAAGGATCAGCAGTCGCACAAATCGGGCCGACAGCGTGCGTGTCAGCGAGAAGGTCAGCGCAAAGGCCCCAAGTGTCAGCAACATCATCGCATACCGGGCGATGTAGTAGGTGACTGTCAGATACACCCACGGCAGAAACATCAGGGGTGAAACACACAGCACCATCATCATCAATATGTTCGCAATCTTCTGTTTCTTCATAAACTAAATAATTGTCATTGTTATAGTTATAGTCATTGTTATAGCTATAGTTCTAGTTATGGTAAACGTTCCGTGTCCAGTTTCACCATATTACCAAAAAGCAGATCGCTTTCGGGAAGCCGCCCGTAGTCAAAACCTCCGCTCGGCGTAAAGGTCAGCTCACCGAAATAGGCTTTTCCTCGCTCAAGATAAAAATCCGCGCGGACGAAAGGGAATGGTTTCGATAGTTTTTCAGCATATTCGAACAGTGCATCCATGCCTTCGGGTTTGGGGATAGTGAAGCTCTCTGGTGCTTCAATTCCTTGACGGTTAAGTCGTTGCAGTTTCCAGTCACGATCGAAGAAATAGAACGCCGGCTTTTGCCCTTCTTGCCGTCCGATGCAGCATAACACGTATTTGGCCTCGCCGTTGAAACAGTAAAACTTGTAATCCACAGGGGAAGAACCATGTTCCGGCTCAATGAATTTTTCGCAGATAAGCACCTTTTTCGCCACATCATATTGAGGTTCGGAAGCCAACAGATGGAATTTGATTTTTTGGAATCGCTTTAGATCTCGTGTTGCCTGTTTTATATCCAAATGACGTTTGTCCGTACAAACCACATTGCCGCCGTTTCCGAAATTCCACTTCAACACGAACTTTTCCGGCAACTTCTCCCAATTGATCTCTTCTGGGTCATCATAGCAGGTAATTACCTCTGTCAGAATGGATTCCAACCCGCAGTCCTTCACATAATCGCGCACTGTCCACTTGTCGGCGCACTGCTTCACCAATGCATTATCCTTATAGTAATGCAGTTTCATCCACTGGATTTTCTCATCCAGGGTTTGCGGATGGTCAAGATCCGGTTTCCGGTGGTGACACATCCGGAAAAGCATATTGATCGTCCATTTCGGTGAAATAGAGGTCAAGAGATAGCGAAACCAAATATTCGGAGTAGAACGTAAATCCATATTCTGTTATTTTCGGTGAATAATATTGGTTACAATGCCCAAATAAGTGTTTAACTCTTCCATTTTCAGCAATTTGGCAGTTGACAGATAAAGTGTTGGATAAACGATGATTTGCAGCAGCATAGTGAGATAGCTATGGAGAGGAAGCAGCAGACCGAGCGCGTAAGTCATTGCACCGGAGAGGAGTGCAAGAATCAGACAAGCTCCCACATCCCCCAACTGTCTGAAAATCCCGTATTGGATAAGTTTTCTGTTTACTAATGCATTGATAATAAAGCTGATATAAGAAACACTTGCCACAGCCCAGAGCAGTCCGTAAATGCCGAAACGCATTCCGAACAATATCAGTGCGATGCCAATCAGGCGTTTGGTGATTTGAATGAAGAAGTAAATTTTTCCTTTTCCTAACGACTTGATTACATTTGTGTTAAGAGTGTTTATGGTGTAAATCAGTCCGGAGATACAGAGAATTTGGAAATAGGGGGCGGAGGGTTCCCATTTGCTGCCATAGAGAAGGGTGATGAGAGGGTGGGCGATAATCATGAGCAGGATCATCATAGGGAAATTGAGGAATGTGAGGGCTTTGGTGCTTTTGCGCACGCCGGCGAGCAGACGGTCAGGGTCGTCTTGGAGTGACGAAAAGGCGGGAAAAGTGACATCGTTGACAATGGAGGACAGGCCTGTCACGGGAATCTCTTCCAGCTTTTTGGCCTGCGAGAAGTAGCCTAAGTCGCTGGCGGAAAATCGTTTGCCGATTATCAGTCCTTGCAGGTTCGTATAGAGTGTTTCCGCCAAAGAGGAGAGGAGCATGAGTCCGCCGAAGCTGAAAAGGGTTTTGAGAGAGGTGAAGCTGAATTCCCATGCGGGTCGCCAGTCGCTCATCTTCCAAAGCAACAGCACGTTCACGATGGATGCGAGAATGGCAGAGGCCACCAAGCTCCACGCTCCGAATCCGCAAAATGCCAACGGAATGGCGATGAGGGTTCCCGCCAGTGCCGCCGCCATATTCCGAATGGCCAAAGCCTTGAAATTCATCTGCTTCTGAAGCTGGGTGTATTGCACAATGGAGAACGATTGGATAAGGAGCACCAAGCTTTGTACCCGCAAAAGCGGTTTCACCAAGGGCAGGGCGTAATAGTCGGCGATGAGAGGCGCGGAGGCGAATAGTATGAGGTAGAAGATTGCCGCCACCACCAGATTCCAGTAGAAAACGGTCGAGTAATCAATATGTTCTGGGTTCTTCTTTTGGACGAGGGCGGTTCCTAATCCGCCTTGGATGAAGATGTTGGAGACGGCAAGGAAAATGGCTAACATGGCAATGGCTCCGAAATCCTCAGGCATGAGAAGCCGGGCGAGCACAAGGTTTGTCAAGAAGTTGATGGTCAACGTCCCCACCTTCCCGATGCCTCCCCACATCATGCCGAAAATCGTTTTATCCTTCAGGTTGCCTTCCCCCATACTGGTCTGTTTGCTGCCTATTTTTCCTAAAAATAATACACGGGGCAAAAATACAAAAAAGAAGCATTTTAATTACACAGATTTGTATGGACAAGATACTAATTTTTCACTTTTTACGTTTTCATTGTTTTTCAGAATTAAATTGTATTTTTGCGATTTAAAAATCACGCGCTACAGAATGACCAAACAAAGAACAACATCAGCGAGAAGATTGAGTCCGGAAAAGCCGGGCTTTCATATCTTATTAGCCATTGCAGTGACCGTAATCATCTTTGTATTAGCCATTTTATTTTTAAGGCTATTTACGAGGCATGGTCATGAAGTTGAGATGCCTTCGTATTACGGCCAGTCAGCAGAGGAACTCACTCAGCGCGGCAGGTCTGAAGGCTTTGTGTTCGAAGTGAGCGACGAGCTGTACCAACATGACGCAGAGCCGGGCACTGTGTTGAAACAAAACCCGCTGCCTGGAGAAAAAGTCAAACATGGGCGTAAAGTGTACCTTACAGTGGCAGCCTCAGAACCTCCCACCATCAAGATGCTGGAGCTAAGGGATCTGTCACTCCGTCAGGCCCAAATTATGATTGAGTCTCAAGGATTGGTGCTGGATCGTGTGATCGAGAAGCCCAGCCCGTACGAGAATGTCGTTTTGGAGGTGCTTTACAAAGGTCATTCCATTGCGCAAGGCACTCCTATTAAGCAGGGTGAAAAAATTACTCTCGTGGTGGGCAAGGATATCGGTGACTTGCCGGACACCACCCAGACAGGAACTTCCGAAAATCCATTATAACCATATTAAACAAATCCGTTTATGCATTTCAGAATCAAAGTAGTAATCTTAATTCTCTGTTTTATCCCGTTTCTCGGCGTCTCACAAGAAATACTCACAGGGGTCACGCAGAATGCTGTCATTGTGAAAGCTGCGAAGAAAGGGCTTCCCAGCCGCTCTTCCACGGCAGTGAAGCTTCCTTTCGAGGAGGACTTTTCCAACTATACCGGATACCCGAATCCCGGCAAATGGCTTGACAGACAAGGATATGTCAACCGGGGGTTCGCCATTTATCCTCCTTCTTTGGGTATCGTCACATTGGATGCGCTGAATGAATACGGGCAGGTGTATGCACACGCCTCCCGCAACACTTTTCCTGCTGACACGCTGACCTCCAACCTCATACGTCTGGACAGCAATTTCACCCAGCACCGGCATATGCAGGTGTCTGATTCCCTGTATTTTAGCTTCTATTATCAGCCCTCTGGGGGCAGCAAGAACGCAGCGGCAGGGGGCTGGGAGATTGTCGGCGATGCTCCTGAACATTCCGACAAACTGGTGCTTGAGTTTGGATATGCCACAGGAAATCTCGTTTTTGCCGGTTTCCTATATGGGGAGTATACCATCGAAGAGGGGCAATACTATTCGGCGGGCGACTCCATTGAAAACCCGTTTTTCCCCGGCACCTACTATGTGCTTGATAATGACGCATATTCAGGACAAACCATTCTGATTCCCGCTGATTCCCTGTTTGAGGAGGAATATGTTTGGAATGAGGTGTGGTCTTCTTTCGGCAGCAAGCTGAGTGACTGGCTTGCAGAGAACCCCTTGCAATATTTCAAGCAAGTAATGATCCCCATCACCGATGAGCAATATTTCCGTAACAATTTCCAATTCCGCTTCCGCAACTATGCCAGCTTGGATCAAGACGCTTGGACCGGTGGCAACATCGTGGGGTGGAGCAGTAATTGCGACCAGTGGAACATAGATTATATCCGCTTGGATGTTAACCGTACGCAAAACGATTTGTATCCGAATGACGTGGCCTTTGTCAGCCCTTCCATCTCTTCGCTGAAGGAATACCAATCCATGCCATGGAAGCAATTTCGCGCTTCAGACATGGTCACCAAGTTCCACAACGATCTGAGCAATCTGTCGAATTCGACCAAAAACACCTATTACACCTTCGATATCGTCAAAAATCACCAGCAGACTATCTATGTTTCGCCTTTGAACAACGAGAACGCTAGCCCGTATTATCCCAATGGTTTGCATACGTATGAGAACCACGCCAATCCTTCTTTGGAAATGGAATACGAGTATGACGGTGCCGACAGTGCTGTGTTTACCATTACCCATGTGTTCAGCATGGTGGGTGGCAACGATATTTGCAAAAGCAACGACACTTCGGTTTTCGAACAGAAGTTCTACAACTACTATGCGTATGACGACGGAACAGCCGAAGCTGGGTACTGTCTGCTTTCCACCATGGTCAATCCGCAGGCTTCGTTGGCTGTGAAGTTCACGCTGGCTGAGCCTGACACGTTACAGGCCGTGCGTTTCTGGTTCAACCATACACTCAACGATGAAAATGTAGCTCCCTTCACTTTGATGGTTTGGGACGACAACAATGGTCTCCCTGGAAACGTTCTCTATGAACTTCCGTCGCAACTTCCTGACTACGAAGATGATTATTTGGATTTCGTCGCCTATTATTTGGAAGAGCCACTGGCGATTTCCGGAACTTTTTACGTTGGATTCTTCCAAAACCATGACGTTCAGCTGAATCTCGGTTTTGACCAGAATAATGATGCACGCGGAAAGTTTTTCTACAAAACCGCCGCCGACTGGTACGAATCCTTCTACAAAGGCGCCCCGATGATCCGTCCTGTAGTCGGAAAATCTTTCGACCATTCTTCCATAAAGCCTTATAACGACTTGACGGATATCAAGATATACCCGAATCCAACGCATGACAGATTGTATATTCAAACGGAAACCGATGTGGAAGAATTTCACTATCAGATATTGAACGTTTACGGACAATGTCTGGAAGCGGGTCAGTTACAGGGCAAAGAGCTGTCTTTGGCCCCATACGCCAATGGAATTTATTTCGTGAAACTATTCTCCAACGACCAATCCGTAAAAACCGAAAAAATTATCAAACATTAAATATGAAATTCAATTTAACCAGACCATTGGTCTTTTTTGATTTGGAGACCACCGGCTTGAATGTCGGAAAAGACAAAATCGTAGAAATCTCCTTGTTGAAAGTGATGCCTGACGGTGAGGAAATCAGCCGTACAGAACTTATTAACCCTGAAATCCCGATTCCTGAGGAGTGTTCCTCGATTCACGGGATCACGGACGAAGATGTGCGGGACAAGCCCACCTTTGCCCAGCTTGCCGACGATCTTATAGCTTTTATAGGGGATGCGGATCTGGCCGGTTTCAACTCCAACAAATTCGATGTGCCGTTGTTGGTGGAGGAATTCCTCCGCTGCGGACGGCGTTTCGATCTCAGAAACCGCTACCTCATTGATGTGCAAAACATTTTCCACAAAATGGAGCCCCGTAACCTCGTGGCCGCTTACAAGTTTTACTGCAACGGCGATTTGACGAATGCCCATCAAGCTTCGGCTGATACACGGGCAACTTACGAGGTGCTGAAAGCGCAACTTGACAAATATGACGGTGTGGAATACACGGACCGCCAGACCAAGCGCACTTATGTTCCGGTGAAAAACGATGTGAAAGCCCTGAGTGCTTTCACTTCAGAGCGTCCTACGGTCGATCTTGCCGGCCATATTGTGATGGATGCACAGCAACGTCCCGTCTTTAATTTCGGAAAACACAAATCCAAACCCGTAAGCGAAGTGTTCAAAGTGGAACCCGCCTACTACGATTGGATGATGAAAGCGGATTTCCCTCTCTATACAAAGGAAATCATCACGCAAATCTATCACGAAGTTTCCTTAGAGAAGAAATTCTCCAGATAGCGTTTATACGAACTCCTTGCCAAAATCCACCTGTATGTCCGTGACATATTGGCGGATTTGTTGTTCCTCGGATTTTTTGCAGATAAGCAGAACATTGTCGTTTTCGGCCACGATGTAGTCATCAAGTCCTTGAATGACCACCACCTTGTTGCGTTTTGGAATATGGACAATGCATTTGCCGGTATCATATAATTTGACATGATTGCCGGACACGACATTCTGTTTGTCATCTTTTTTTCTCAAATCGTAGAGGGAGCTCCAAGTACCTAAGTCGGACCAGCCGAAATTAGCGGCATAAACCTTTACGTTGTCCGCTTTTTCCATGATGCCGTAGTCAATGGATATCTTTCTGCATACTTGGTAGATACGATCAATGAATTCATTCTCTTTCGATGTGTTGTATAAGCCTTCCCCCTGCTTGAACAGCTCATTGATGTCGGGTAAATACGTTTCAAAGGCTGTGTCGATGGAAGCGAGTGACCACATGAAAATGCCGGCGTTCCATAGGAAATCTCCGCTTTCCAAGAAGCTCTTTGCCATGTCAAGCTCCGGCTTTTCCGTGAAAGTTTTGACGGAATAGACAGACGGATTGGTGGGGAAGATGTCATCCTCATCGTATTGGATGTAGCCATATCCTGTGTTCGGGGAAGTGGGACGGATACCGATAGTGAGTAGGCAGGGGTTAGAGGCCGCAATTTCCATGCCTTTATTGATCACATCGACAAAAAGGTCTTCCTTTTCGATGTAATGGTCGGACGGAGCCACCACCACTACTGCATCTGGATTCTTGGCTTTGATTTTGTAGTTCGCGTATGCAATGCAAGGTGCCGTGTTTCTGCGGAAAGGCTCAAGGATAATTTGTTCCTCGGAGATGTCTGGAAACTGCTCCCGAGTAAGATCATGATAGGTCTTGTTGGTGACTATGTAGATGTTTTCCTTGGGACAAATTTTGGCAAAACGATCGAAAGTCTTCTGAATCAATGTTTTGCCATCTCCTAAAATGTCCATGAACTGTTTTGGGGTGGCAGAGCTGCTCATAGGCCAAATACGAACACCCACTCCTCCAGCCATGATGACACAATAATAATTGTTGTTCAGCATGTCAATTTTTTTGGTGAATAAAGATATAGCACAACGCTGAATTTCGACATTTGTTGTGTGAAAAATGTAGAGACGCACAGCCGTGCGTCTCTACACAACGGGGATTAATTCTCATTCAATGCCTTGACGCCCGGAAGCTCCTTGCCCTCAAGGTATTCCAACATGGCACCGCCGCCGGTGCTGATGTAGGAGATGTAATTGCCGAGGTCGTACTTGTTGACCGCCGCGATGGAGTCGCCGCCGCCCACGATGGAATACGCGCCAGCCAAGGTAGTGGCCGCCACGCTCAACGCCACAGCGCGTGTGCCCTCGCTGAATTTCTCCAACTCGAATACGCCCACGGGACCGTTCCACAGAATCGTCTTGGAATCCTTGATGACCTTAGCGATGTTCACACGGCTCTTCGGACCGATATCCAGAGCTTCCCAGTTGTCGGGGATGTTGTTATCCTCAGTCACTAAGATGTTGGCGTCGTTGCTGAACTTGTCGGCACAGACGCTATCGACACGGCAGACGAAGTTCACGCCGGAGGCCTTCACCTGGTCGAGGATTTCCTGTGCCACGGGCAGCATATCGGGCTCATAGAGCGAGTTGCCGATGGTGAAGCCCATAGCTTTCAGGAAGGTGTAACTCAGACCGCCGCCCACCACGAGGTTGTCAACCTTGGGGATGAGGTTCTTGAGGATGTTGATCTTCGTGGAGACCTTGGAGCCGCCGATGATGGCTGTGAAGGGGCGCTCCTGACCGTTGAGGGTCTTTTCGAGGTTCATCACCTCGTTGTAGAGCAGGTAACCGGCGAAGGCCTTGCCCGGGAAGCAGCGAGCCACGGTGGCCGTGGAGGCGTGCTCGCGGTGTGCGGTGCCGAACGCGTCGTTCACATAGACATCGCCCAAGCGCGCCAGCGCCTTGGCGAAATCAACGTCGCCCTTCTCCTCTTCCTTGTGGAAGCGCAGGTTTTCCATCAGCACGATGCTGCCGGGTTTGAGGTTCTTGCAGAGGGTTTCGGCCTCGGCAGTCAACACGTCGCCGCCGAAAACAACCTCTTTGCCGAGGATTTCGGACACCGTCTTCACGATGTGACGCAAGGAGAACTCGTCTTTCGCCTCGCCTTTCGGGCGGCCGAGGTGGGAGAGCAGGATGGCGGAACCGCCGTCGGCCAGAATCTTACCGATGGTCTCTTTCGTGCGCACGATGCGGGTGACATCAGTCACGTTGAACTGCTCGTCCAACGGCACGTTGTAGTCAACACGGATCAGGGCTCTTTCGCCGCTGAAATTATGATCTTGGATTGATTTCATATTGTTTGGTATTTTAAGTGAGAAAATAATTCATCGTTTTTTATCGCCTCATCGCCTCATCGCTTCATCGCTTCATCGTCAAACCGCCACGTCCGCTTTGATATGCGGGTGCGGGTCGTAGTTCTCTAACGTAAAATCTTCGTATTGGAAATCGAAGATGCTCTTGACCTCGGGATTGATGCGCATCTGCGGCAGCGGACGCGGGTCGCGGGAAAGCTGTAACTTGGCCTGTTCCACGTGGTTGGAGTAGATGTGCGCGTCGCCGAAGGTGTGTACGAAGTCCTTGGCCTTCAGTCCGCAAACCTGCGCCACCATCATCGTCAGCAGGGCGTAGGAGGCGATGTTGAAGGGCACGCCGAGGAAGACGTCCGCGCTGCGCTGGTAGAGCTGGCACGAGAGCTGTCCGTCATTGGCGTAGAACTGGAACATCGTGTGGCACGGCGGCAACGCCATCTGATCGACGTCTGCAGGATTCCACGCGCTCACGATGAGACGCCGCGAATCGGGATTGCGCTTGAGCTGCTCAATCAGATTGGTGATTTGGTCAATGACACGGCCGTCGGGGGCTTCCCACGAGCGCCACTGCTTGCCATAGACCGGACCGAGGTCGCCGTTTTCGTCCGCCCATTCGTCCCAAATCGTCACGTTGTGGTCGTGCAGGTACTGGATGTTCGTGTCGCCGCGCAGGAACCACAGCAGCTCGTAGATGATGGAGCGAAGATGCAACTTCTTGGTAGTCAGCAGGGGAAATCCCTTCTGCAGGTCAAAGCGCATCTGGTAGCCGAAAATGCTGTATGTCCCCGTACCCGTACGGTCGGCTTTGTAGTGACCCTCGTCGAGGATCGTGCGCATCAGATCTAAGTACTGCTTCATTTTGTAGTTAGTAGTTAGCAGTTAGCAGTTAGCAGTTAAGCGGGGACTTCCAAGCTCTCCAGTACATCAAGCACATTCTCCAAACGGGTCTCCTTGACCTTCTCGATCTGGCCTTTGTCGCAGAGGGTGGCCATTTCGGGATCGATGGGAAGTCTATCCAACAGTTTGATGTTGAACTCTTTGGCGACTTCCTCAGCATTGCTCTTGCCGAACACGGAAATCTTCTCGCCGCACTTCGGACAGGTGATGTAGCTGTAGTTCTCGATGAGACCGAGGATAGGGATGTTCATCATGCCGGCCATGTTGACGGCCTTGCTCACGATGAGGGAGACCAGCTCTTGCGGGGAGGTGATCATCAGGATGCCGTCGAGGGTGATGGTTTGGAAGACAGTCAACGGCACGTCGCCGGTTCCGGGAGGCATGTCAATCAACAGGAAGTCAATATGTTCCCAGATTACTTCGGTCCAGAACTGTTTCACCATGCCGGCGACCAGCGGACCACGCCACAGCACGGGCGACTTCTCGTCGGCAATCAGCAAGTTGCTGGAAATCACCTCAATGCCGGTTTCGGTAACGGCGGGATAGACGCCTTGCTCGCTACCGCGCACCATATCGTGGAGGTTGAACATTTTCGGGATGGATGGACCGGTGACGTCCGCGTCGAGGATGCCCACGCGGTAACCCTTGCGGCGCAACGCCACGGCCAACAACGAGGTGACGGAACTCTTGCCCACGCCGCCTTTGCCGCTCACCACGCCAATGACTTTCTTAATATCGCTCAATGCATTCGGTTTCTCGTGCAAATCTCTGCTTCCGCAGTCTTTCTGGCTGCATTCCTGACAATTGTGATTACATTCGCTCATATTCTATCTTTCTTTTTAGGAGCTGCAAAGATACGATTTTTTTTGGACGTGAGATGTAGGACGTAAGACGTGGGAAAACGGGAATCGGACCAAAAATCAACTGCCAACAAGCAAAAGCTAACAACCAATCGCCGAAAGAAATCCCTCGCAGCCCTCCTGCACGTCGTCCCAGGTGGCTTGGAAGTCGCCGGTGTACCAAGGGTCGGCCACGTCGCGAGGGTGGTCGGTATAATCCATCAGCAGCGAGATTTTGTTGTCAACATCTTGTCCTACAATACGTTGGATATTCCGCCGATTGTTTTGGTCCATGATGATGATGTAGTCGTAATAGTCGTAGTCGGCGCGGGTCATCTGCCGGGCGGTCTTGCCGTCGCAGGAGATGCCGTGCGCAGCGAGCATCCTGCGGGCCGGCGGATAGACGGGGTTGCCGATCTCCTCGCGGCTCGTCGCGGCGGAGGCGATCTCGAACTGCGCGGAGAGTCCCCGCTCCGCCACCTTCTGCTTCATCACGAACTCCGCCATAGGACTGCGACAGATATTGCCGTGACACACAAATAAAATCTTATAATTCATAATTCTTAATTCTGCATTCTTAATTCTTCATTCTTCTGTCGTGCCACCACAACTGCAAACTGTTGAACAAGTTCTGCCAGATGATGTAAAAGGCCAAGAACACGGAAGACAGCGGCTGGAGGTAGGTGTTGGACATCCAGATGCCCATGGCGGTGTTTTTCTGCCCGAGGAGCTGGCCGCCCGCCACGGTGTCGCCATAACGGTGCCCGAGCCACTTGCCGAAGCCGAACTGTACGGCGCACATCACCACCGAGAAAATGGCTCCGTGAATGATAACATTCTCATTTCCATGACCTTGCAGGAAAATGTAGTGGATGGTGTTGCCCAAGGTGATGAACAGGGCGACGGCCCAAAGGTAAAAAGACAGGTTACGGTATTTGCAGAGCCATTCGTTGGCTTTCGGCGCCCATGCCTGCAACGCCAGCACGAAGAAAAAGGGGAAGCCGAGTGTGGGGGTGATGCGTTTCAGAATCATCAGGAAGGATGACCAGAAACTCAGCTCCGGATGAACTCCGATGATGGTGAAATAGAGCGGTGCGGCAACGGACATCACCAGGTTGCAGAACATGGTGTAGGTAGTGGTTGTCATGCGGTCGGCGCCGAGCATCGAAGAGATGACCACCACCGAGGCGGCCACGGGACAGAGGGTGCACATCATGAACCCTTGCGCCATAGTCTCGTTGCCCGACACGGCCCGCACCAGCAGGTATAGCCCGGCGCTGACCGTCAACTGGAAGAGTATCAGCCAGAAATGCAGCATGGAGAAACGGAGATGCCGTAAATCCACCGTAACGAAATTGAGCGTCAGAATGGTGAAGATGAACCAGGGCACCAGAAAGGAAATCTGGGCACTGGTACTATGGAATATCAGCGCTAACAGGATGGCGACGGGAAGCACATAGCTGCGATATTTCTGCATGACAGCGACTTACGGTTTTTCTTGGACTATTTATTTCGGGCGGCAAAGGTACAAAATTAGACGATGAGACGATGAGAAAGGAGGATGAAAGATGAGGAGGAGCGATGAAGGATGACGAACTTTTGCCTATTGCCTATTGCCTATTGCCTAAAAAACGTATTTTTGCACCATATTACGATTATGACAATTGAAGAACACATTATCCTGATTTATTTGACGATCATCACGGTGGTCACTTTTTTCGCGTACGGCATCGACAAATGGAAGGCGCAGCACAACCGGTGGCGCATTCCTGAAAGCGTGCTATTGGGATTGGCGGCCGTCGGCGGCAGCGTCGGGGCGTGGTTGGGGATGCAGGTGTGGCATCACAAGACCCAGCACAAGAAGTTCAAGTACGGCGTGCCGGCGATATTCGTGGTGCAGGTGGCGTTGGCGGTGTGGTGGCTGTCGAGATAATGCCTTATTCTCAGCAAAAAATGCGGCGAATAGAACTTTTTTTCACCGCACCGACACCTCACTCCTGTCACAGATCTTCCGCACCAACCCCGTGATACACAAGCTTACAAAGCATATAGCCAGTAACAGCAGTACTTTCGGGAGGAACGAGAATGCGGGGAAGGACACCCCAACGGAGGCGGTCTGCATCGGTGTCAACCATTGCGGATGCAGCAGCACGAGCACGATGCCGATGGAGCCCGTGACCACGCCTGAGATGAATACGGCCACCATCATCCGGTGGTAACGCTTGGTCTGCGCCTCGCGGTACCGTTTCGCGTATTCCGCCGCCTCCAACTTCTTGGAAAGCTTCTCCAAATATTCGTTGCGGTCGCCCATGTCCGGCTGGTACTGGGCGAAAAAGTCTTCTATGGTGGTTTTCTCTTTCATCGTTCCAAAATTTGTCTAAGTTTAACTCTCCCCCTTGAAAGCTGCTGTTTCACAGCTAATTGGGACCCTCCCGTGATTTTCGCAATCTCCTTCACCGAGTAGCCGCTGACGTAGAATAGCAGGATGGCACTCTTCTCTTTCAACGGCAGCGTGCCGATGGCCTCGTACAGCTCCTGGTATTGGAAGGCATCGTCGGCACGCGGGCCGCCCGGCATCTGCTCCGCCGCGTCCAAGTCCGTGCGGCGGTTCCACCCGGACCGCTGGTGGTCGAGGAAGGTGTTGTAGGCGATCTTGAAGAGCCACGTGGCGAACTTGGCCCGTTCCACGAACCGCTCCATCGCGATGTACGCCTTCACCATCGCCTCCTGCGCAATGTCCTCCGCCTCCATCCGGTCGCCCTCACACAGGGCAAGCAGGAATCTCCGCAAAGACTCCTGCTCCTCCGAAACTAAGGCTATGAATTGTTCTCGTGTCATTCGGAGATTTGTTGCTCGGTCATCCGTTTTTCTTCCGTCGCTATCTCATTCTGTAGCATCTTCTTGCTGACCAGGTAATAGATGATAAGGGCTATACCTATGGCTGTCAAGACGCCGCCTCCGACAACTCCAGTGGTCTTATCCCCTAAAAACACAAAACCAAACAAATGGGTGAAGAAGAGGACTATCCCGATTAATGTGCAGATACAGCCGCCCAAAAGCTTTTCTAACAGTCTTTCTTTCAAGGATTTCTTGCCGTCTTCCGATGACATGTCCAGCTTGTCTAACACTTCGGCTGGGTCGAGATCTGGATTTTTCTCCAACAATGCCATCAGAATTTCCGTCTTCTTGTCGATTTCGTGATTTTTCCGCTTGTTGGTCAGCAACAAGATCACCAGTGGTAATGCGATGCAAACTCCACCGATTACGAGTAATATCGCAAGGAGTTCTATAATTTCTTCCATGACAATAATTTTTTAAGGTTATACATTTCTGTTCATTACCGAATCGATTCAACAGTTAAACGGATGAGAGGGGTGAAAGGTGACATGGGAAGGAAAAATATTTTTGCGGCTTTATGTTGGAAAACCATGCGAAATCTACCCTTCTGATTTTTACAATTAAAGGTTGAATTGTTAAAATAAATTTGTACATTACTGAAACTCAACCACAAAAAAATTGGCAAAACCTCTTGACAACCGCGCTTTCATGTCGTATATTTGCAGAGGAGAACATTGAATGACAAAATGTCATCGTAATGGATAAACTAAAAAACAAAAGGCAATTATGAAAACAAGGAAAGACAGAACATTCTGCAATGAAAATCCCTCAGGCTATCGACGGCTTCTTCCCGCTCGCGAAACCATCCGTGCCCAATGGCATGATTATAGAGAATCGGACTATTTTGTTACGGTCTGCACACAAAACCGTGTGCATTATTTCGGCGAAGTGTATAATGGGCAAATGAAATTGACAGCAGTAGGCGAATATTTGACGGCGGAAATTGAAAATGTTTCAGATCATTATCCATACGTCGAAATACCCGTTTATGTGATTATGCCAGACCATATTCATTTGATTGTCGCAATCCATCCCCGTAGTAGGGACTCGATTCATCGCGTCCGCGAACCCGACAATCGCGTCCAAGCAGGAGGAATTACAGGGAACAAGAATCCAATGTTGAATGAATCATTGGCAACGGTCATGCGGGGGTTGAAAGCGCGGGTGACACAATTCGCCCGACAAAACAATATCCCATTCAAATGGCAATCCCGTTACCACGACCGTATTATCCGCAACAGGAATGAAAAGATCCGTATTACCAAATATATCGAACAAAATCCCACCAAATGGAAATCGCTGTAGGGACGCGATTTATCGCGTCCGCAACAAAACGCCCGCAACAAACGGACGCAACAAACGGACGCGATAAATCGCGTCCCTACGGGGTGGCAAACGGTGCCACCGCCCGGTCGAAGATGCCGTTGACGTAGGCGAGCACCATGCCGTAGTTGCTGACAGGGATGCCCGCTTCGATTGCCGGACGCAGGCGTTCCTTCAACTGCTTGCGGGTGACCATGCAGCCCCCGCACTGGATGACCATCGCATATTGCTGGATGTCAGGGATTTGATTGAGACCCGACACGAAATCGAACTGTAGCTCTTTGCCCGTGAACTTGCGGATAAGACGCGGGAGTTTCACCCGCCCGATGTCCTCGCAGGAGGTGAGGTGCGTGCAGGATTCCAACATCAGGATGCGGTCGCCGTCGCGAAGGTCGCGCAACTTCGGGGTCCCTTTGAGATAAGCTCCGAACTCGCCCTTCTGATGCGCCAACACCACGCTGAAGCCCGTCAACGGGATGCTTTCCGGCACGAACTTCTCCACCTTGTGGAATGCCTGGCTGTCGGTGACAACCAATTTCGGGGCGCGGTGGCTCTGTAGGTAATCCGCCACCTTGTCCTCCTTCAGCACGATGGCAACCGCCTCATTGTCAAGGATGTCGCGGATGGTCTGCACTTGCGGGAGGATGAGCCGGCCTTCGGGGGCTTCCGTGTCGATAGGGGTTACCAAGAGCACTTCATCGCCCTCACCGATGAGGTCGCCGAGCAGCGAACGGGTGCGGTACGCCGATTCGGGCATGATGCGTACCACCTCCTGCAGCATCTCGTCAATGCCGGAATGCGTTTTCGTGCTGACATCCAGAACCTTGCGATCATCAACTTCCATCTCTCGAGGAGTGGTCAGATCGCATTTGTTGTTGACGATGAGGTAAGGAAGTTCGAATTGGTGGAACTGTTCTATCAGCTGCCGTTCGGGAATGCCCACCTCGTAATCGGTGATGACGAGGATGGCCAAGTCGATGGTTTTCAACACTTCCAGTGATTTTTGGATACGTTTCGCCCCGACGGCGCCTTCGTCGTCGATGCCGGCGGTGTCGATGATGATGCAGGGACCGATGCCGAAAATCTCGATGGATTTGCGCACGGGGTCGGTGGTGGTGCCGGCCGTGGCGTCCACGATGGCGACCTCCTGTCCCGTGATGGCGTTAATAAGGGAACTCTTGCCGTTGTTCCTCCGCCCAAAAATGCCGATGTGCGGCTTGTCGTTACGTCCTTTCATAACGGGTTGTTTTGCAATTAATTCCAGATTCTATGGTTCATAGCAGGTGATGCTAAAAAACACATGCCCAACCAAATTTGTGTGCAAGGGAGCGGAGCAAGTTTCGGTCTCCAACGGGGATGGTGACAGCAACAGTTTCTTTTTGGTTTCCCCTTTCCTCTATGGCAGCCGCATCCAGATTATATTGCATTTGTAGGTTCATCCAGTAATCAGCTGAAATACCGAGCACTTTCTCTAATGCTACAGCAACATTCAATGAAATGGCACGTTTCCCATTGATGGTTTCACTCAATACGGAAGGCGCAATTCCCGTCAGATTGGCGAGTTGTTTCTGTGACATTTTGCGTTCGTTCAGCTCATCCTTGATCAGTTCTCCTGGGTGAGTGGCCTGTGCCGGAACAATTCTATTATTATTCATAATGTTTGGAAATTTCTAATAATAAAGCGTTTACAATAATTTTTTGTTCATTCGCTGAACTTTCAAATAGTAACCGATATTGGTCGTTAATCCATACTGCATCTATTCCTTTCAGATTTCCTTTCTTCTTTTCGTAATGCAACGATTTGATAGGGTATATATCTTCAATCCGATTAGCTGCTTTCAAGTAGTTTACCACTTTGATGTACCTTTTGATTATATCTTTCGATAGTTTGTTGTACGTTTTCTCTTCAGTAGATCCAAAAAAATAAAGATCTTCAAGTCCTTTGTTTTGGAATTCAATGTTCATCTTTTAGTTCAAGTTCAGGGTGCAAAAATAATAAAAAAAACCAAATAATTATCAAATTTGCGAATTATTTCTTTTCTTGAAGTTGTAATTTATATCTATATTGTTGTTGTTCAAATGGTTATATACTGTTTGGATCTGAAAATAGTTACTGCCACTGACCGAAATGATGGTGTTTCTGAATTTTAAAATGAATGTCATAATTGCTTATTTTGATGATGAAATAATGCGGCAAAGATACAACAACTCCATGATACAACCATCGTTAAAGCATCTGTTCTTTACGAAAAAGTGACGAACTGCTTGTTTTTGGATGTTTTTCTGCGCCTATCTTGTAGTTTTTAGCATGTTCGGGAGATAAAAATTTTTGTATTTTTGCCCCGCCAACTCTCGGCACATTTCGTCGCAAGGTTGGCGTGAATTTATTAGACATATTGAGCTTGACGCTCTTGTTCTCTGGTAGTAAAGTCTGGAAAACATTACTAAGAAGAGAGAATAAGATGGCGAAAGTTCACGTTTTAGGCGTGAATTTGATTCGACCCTTATTTTCTTCAAGGTACTCCAGACACCTGCTACCAAAATAAGTGGATAAACGAAAGGATTCATGCCTTTCTTTATGACCTTGTTTGAACAAAGCTTCCTGCTCATGTGGCGGGAGTGCCGAAAACCGTGAGTCAGAGTAGGCGGAAAAAACCTGACGAGCCGACAGGAGAGAAAACGGCAGTAAAAAGTATGAAAAAGACATTTTTATTTATTGTTTTAGTTTCTATCGTTAGGTTTGCCTATGGTCAAGAGACTAATACGATTAAAGGTTATCAAAAAGGACTTGAATTTAATTATTCCGCTTTAGTGGATTATAGTGGTGGTGACCATGTGTCTGATTATGATAATACAAATATTTCATATTCTCATTATAATTTAGATATGAAGTATACGGTCATTGATTATGCGCATTCCTTTAATCTTAATTTTGTAAATGGATATAGATTTAATTCGTATTTATTTATAGGAGGCGGTGTTGGATTAAATGCGACCGTATTTGGTGTAAAAAAAGTTGTTCTTATAGGTAACTGGGATGGTTCATACGAGCTTGATGAATTTTCGATGCAGATTCCAATTTTCGTACGTGTTCATGCAAACTTTTCACCCAAAAAAGTATCACCTTTTGCTTCTTTTGATGTAGGTGGAAATATCGGGATATATAATGATTATGAAAGAGTGAAAGAAAGTTTTTTCGGCCATTCTCTATTTATAAAACCTGCTATAGGAATAAATATTGATTTCAAGGAAAAACAAAGCCTTTACATTGCATTTATTTACGAAATGAACTATGCACCAAAAAATGAAAGTTATTCCTCTCATATCAATCATTCTATTGGAGGCAGAATAGGTTTTAATTTCTAATTTCAATATAAAAGCAATACAATGGACTTTCAAGATTACATCAAACAAATTTCCGAATCAATCCCGAAGCTGAAGGATCAGATTCAGACGGAGGAGGCTACAAAAAATGCATTCATCATGCCTTTTATCCAAGCACTTGGGTACAACGTATTCAATCCGTTGGAGGTGGTGCCAGAATACACATGTGATATTGGCACAAAAAAAGGCGAGAAAGTGGATTATGCCATCATGAAGGATGGCGAGCCCATCATTCTCATCGAATGCAAGCACTGGCAGCAAAACCTAGATTTACACGACAACCAGCTTTTGCGTTATTTTGCAGTTTCCAAAGCCAAGTTTGGAGTTCTCACAAACGGAATCGTCTATCGTTTCTACACCGATCTGATTGAGAAGAACAAAATGGACGAAACTCCGTTCTTGGAAGTTGACATGACCAACTTGAAGGATGCACAGATTGCGGAGTTGAAGAAGTTCCATAAGTCCTATTTTGATGCTGATACCATCTCCACTACCGCTTCTACCTTGAAATACACCAAGGAAATCAAAGAAATTATCAAGAAAGAGATTGCCAATCCTTCAGAAGCATTGGTGCGGATTTTCGCAAAACCTGTCTATAATGGTGTCCTGACGGCAAAAATGATTGACTATTTTTCCGAATTAGTCAAGAAATCATTCGCTACACACATCAATGACATTCTCAATGAGCGTTTGCAGAATGCTATCAGCAAGGATGAGGAGGAAGAAAAAAAGACAGAAGAGCCTATTTCGTCAGAGCCTCAATCAGATGTGCCCCAAATTGTCACAACAGAAGAAGAGATGGAAGGGTTTTACACTATTCGTGCAATGCTTGCTGAGACAGTGGATCCTCAACGCATTCAGTACAAGGATACGATGAACTATTTCGCTATCAATCTTGACAAGACTACACAGCCAATCTGTCGTCTGTTTTATAATCGTTCAAAGAAATATATTTCCTTGATTGACGATAACAAAAAGGAAACCAAGTATCAGGTAGAGAGCAATCTTGATTTATATCAATTCAAAGGCCAACTGATTGATAGGGTGGCGTTTTTGGAAGGGAAATAGTTAATTATTTTAGGCTTGATGAATTTTGTTGCGTGCCTTTGGCGCGCTGACACACGTGTGAGCAGTCGCACACCCCACACTGCGGCCTGTCGGCCTTAGTGTGAGGTTACTAAGATAACGTGCCTTTGGCACGCCGCATAACCGCAACCCCATCGCTGAGGTGTACTGTGTGATGAAACTTACTATGACGGGCAGTGTACCATAATGCCATCGAGGTGCGTTCTCTAATGTTATCGCAGTAACTATCTTCCGTTACTCCATTACGATAGCGGTACGTGCTCTGAAATACCACACAAAAATGGTCAGTGTCCGAAACGTCTTAGCCCCGTTGCCGGAGCGGTTTGCGTCCCGTGCCAACGGCACATTTCCACGAGTACACCTCCTCACAAGAGCAGTGTCTCCCGTCACCCGATTGTTTTCGCAATCTTCTCAATGTTCAAACTTCTTGCCGAGGCATCGATAATATCCTTGTAGATGCCGCCTTTCTTGTAGATTTCGTCGGGGTCACCGTCCTCTTCCACGCGACCGTCCTTGAGGGCGTAGATGTAGTCGGCGTCGATGATCTGCGAGATGCTGTGGGAAATGATGATGACGGTGCGGTCCTGCTTGATGGCGTCGATGCTGTTTTTGATCTGCTCGGTGGCAATGGCGTCCAAGCTTGCGGTGGGCTCGTCCAAGAAGATGATGGGCGGGTTCTTGAGGAACATGCGGGCGATGGCCACGCGCTGCTGCTGTCCTCCGGAGAGGTCGGCGGCGTTGTGCGCGAACTGCTTCGGCAGCTCCATGACCTGTTCGTAGAGGTGTGCCTTCTTCGCGGCCTCCACCACCTCCTCGTGCGTGGCCTCCGGATTGCCGTAGAGGATGTTCTCCTCGATGGTGCCGTCGAAGATATGGTTCTTCTGCAACACCAACCCGATGTTCTCACGCAGGTAGTGCGTGTCGTAGTCGCGCAAATCGACCCCGTCCAACGTGATGGTTCCCACCTGCGGCTCGTAAAACTTGTCCAGCAGGTTGACAATCGTACTCTTGCCCGCGCCCGACAGCCCGACCAACGCTGTGATCTTGCCCGGTTCAATCTTCATGTTGACACCGAACAACGCCTGCGTGCCGTTCGGGTAGGTGAAATCGACGCCCTTCAGCTCGAAGTTGCCGTGAATGGGCTCCGGCTTGTACTCGCCCGACGGCTCGACCTCCTTCTCGGAGTTGAGGATGCCGAAGAATCCCTCGGCGTAAATCAGCGCGTCGTTCACGTCATCGAAGATGCGTTGCAGCTGCGTGATGGGCGCGATGACGTTGCTGAACAACATCACGTGGTACATGATTTTACCGATGGTCATGCCGGGGTATTCGATGAGCACCAAGTAGGCGGTGAGGATGATGACCAACACGGTACCCACCTGCCGCACGAAGCTCTTGAGCCCGTTGTAGTAGAAGGCCACCTTTCGGGTCTTCATCTGGTTCTCCGTCACTTGGTTCTGGATATCCAACTGTTTCTGTCCCTCAATCTGCTCGCGGTTGAAGCTCTTGATGACGTTGATGGAGTCGATGATGTTCTTGATACCCTGACTTTTAGTCTCCAAATGGCTACGCATCTCGCGCCGCCAACCCTTGAGTCTCCGTGCCTGCCGGTAGGTAATCCAGAAGTAAACCGGCACGATGCCGAGGGCGACCAAGCCGACATAGACGTTGGCCGCAAACATCAGGATGAGGGCGAGCAAGGCGCTGGTGAACAACGGCAGCAGGTCGATGAAGAAGTTCTGCACCGTGCGCGACAACGAGCTGACACCCTGGTCAATACGGGCCTGCAGCTTGCCGGTGGCGTTGTCGCCCGAGTTGAAGAAGGCCATCTTGAAGGTGAGCACCTTCTCAATGACGCTTTGCGCCAAATCGCGACTCACGTAGATTCGCATCCGCTCGCCGAAATAGTTCTGCGCGAAGGTAACCAATGCGGAAAGCAACTCCTTGCCTAACAGCACGATGGAGATGATAGTCATGATCCGCGCCGCCTGACCCCATTGGAAGTTGGTGCCGATGAGCGCATTGATGGCATCCACCGTCCGGTCGAGCACGATGGCGTTGACCTGCGCCATCAAGGATCCGACCAACGTAAGGATTAAGGTGATGAGTACCAACCATTTGTAAGGTTTTACAAACGGGCGGAGGTTTTTGAAGAGTTGGAGGAGGTTCATTGGGAATGGTTATGGGTTAGGGGTTATAGGTTATTGAAGCTTTAGAGAGAGATTCATTATCTTTTTTTTGAGTTTTAGGCCGCAAAAGTACAAAATTATTTATCTAAAAACGGAATTGATTTTTTTGAAAAAAACGTATTTTTGCCCCGTCATTAATAAACATATATGGAATATACTGTTATATTGGAAAAAATGGACAATGGTCAATGGTTCTGTCAATGTGAACAGGTACCAGAGGCAGTAACCCAAGGAGCCACCATTGAAGAGGCAAAAGAGAACATCAAAGATGCCATAGAGATGGTTCTGGCCGCCAAAAAAGAACTTACCAGAAAACAATTTATCGGACGTCGCATATTACGACGCAAAATAGCTATTCTTTAATGAAACGAACAGCCTTAATCAAATACTTATTGGAAAACAATTGCATCCTTTTCAAAGAAGGAAGTAATCATTCTGTATATATTAATAAAAATGGAAAAGGGTTATCTGCCGTTCCGCGCCATTCTGAATTAGGAGACCGCTTAGCAGTGGAAATCTGTAAGCAGCTGGGTATTCCAAAAATTAAATGAATACTTTTAAAATGTGCAGACCTAAAATATTACTGATACTCTTTACACTTTGTCTTACCGCATCCTGCACAAGAGTTCGGAATAAAGTGGTGGATT
>Ga0247608_10001092_pt1 | contig 39351 bp, 32 predicted proteins | sample 176DNAGHGlowgp2_FD_193490 | JGI IMG/M metagenome (GOLD analysis project Ga0247608, IMG submission 193490) | Sheep rumen microbial communities from Palmerston North, Manawatu-Wanganui, New Zealand - 1766 DNA GHGlow gp2 | ecosystem: Host-associated > Mammals > Digestive system > Stomach > Rumen ...
CCGCCATAGACGGCGACCAAGGGCTCTGCCCTTGGAACCCGTCGGAGCTCTGCCCCGAACCCCGCGGGGCTCTGCCCTCGACCCGCAAGCCTTTGAAAAGGCTTGAGCGAAACTTTCGGTTTCGCGTCCAACTTTGTTAAAGGCGGAAGCAATCTCCGCGCAGTTCAATGCCGCTTCTTGCTGAACAAATCGCGCAGGTCGTCGTCGGAAATATTCCCGTCCGTACCCGCAGGGGAGCGGTGCTGTCTGAGCGACTCGGCGCAGTCGAGCATCGCCTTCTCGGTTATGCCAAACTCGCGGTTCGCGGCGACAATGCCGCTTATCCTGCCCATTTCCTGCGGTGTGAACTCGTCCGCAATGAGCGAGAGCGTGAAGTGCTCGCTCTCACGGATAGCCCGAAGCAGAGCCGAATACACGCGCTTATTGAACGCGGTGACGAATATCTCGGGCGGAGCCGCCGCGCCTATCTTCTCGGCGTCCTCGGGACGTCTGAGCAGGTAGCTGATTATCGTCTCCTCCGCCTTAGCCTCCCTGCGGAACTGCACGGCTTCGGGGTTGACGTCGTCTCTCACGTAGGCGGCTTTTGCCTTGATATTGCGCCATTCTTCCTTTTTCTTTCCCGCCTTTTTTATGCGTATCATCTCGTTGATGTGGCTTTTGAGCACCTCCGCGGAGATGTCGCACTTCTTAGCCGTGCGGGAAATGTACACCTCGCGCTCGAGCGGCGACTCTATGCCCGCGAGCACCCGTGATACGCGCTTTAACAGCTCCACCTTGCCGCTCTCGGAGTCGAGGTCGAGCCCCTCCTCACAGCGGTCGAGCATGAAGTTGTTGGCGTCGTCGGAGCCTTCGATGAGGTTGCGGAAGCGCTGAGCTCCGAACTTCTTGATATACTCGTCAGGGTCTTTGGCGCCGTCCATGTGGAGGATACGCGTGCGCAGACCCACGTCCGAGAAGTGGTTTATCGCTTTCTGGGTGGCGTTCTGACCCGCTCCGTCGCTGTCGTACGCGATGACGACCTCGTCGCAGTAGTGGCTTATCAGACGCGCCTGATTGGGCGTTATAGCCGTTCCGAGCGTAGCCACGACATTCTCGAAGCCCGCCTGATTCACGGCGATGACGTCCATATATCCCTCACAGAGGATGAGTCGTTTCTGGTCGGCGTTCTTTGCGAAGTTCATCGAAAAGAGGTTGCTTCCCTTGTCAAAGACTGGGGTAGCGCCCGTGTTGAGGTATTTCGGCTTGCTGTCGTCGAGGACGCGCCCGCCGAAGCCTATTATATTGCCGCGGAGGTCAACTATCGGGAACATCACGCGGTTGCGGAAGATATCGTAAATCTTGTTCGTTTTCTGCGAGCGTCCGCCGAGCCACGCGTCGACTATCTCGTCCTCGGAGTAGCCCTTTGAGCGGAGCATATTCGTCAGCTCGTAGAAGGAGTCCGACGCGAAGCCGAGCCCGTACTTCTTTATCGTCGCGGGAGTGAGCTTTCGCTTGTAGAAGTATTGCAGACCCGCCTTGTTTTCGCCCTTGATGAGGTTTGCGTAGAAGAAGTTGGCGGCGAGGCGGTTCATCTCGTAGATGCGAGTCCTGCGCTGAGCGGAGAGGCTGTTGCGGTCGTTCTTCTCGGGGACTTCCATGCCGCTTCGCTCCGCGAGGAACCTGACAGCGTCCATGAAGTCGAGGTTTTCGACCTTCATGATGAAGGTGATGACGTCTCCGCCCGCCCCACAGCCGAAGCAGTAGAAATGCGGGTCTCTGTCGAGAAAAATGGTACACGAGGGGGTCTTCTCCGAGTGGAAAGGGCAGTTGCAGACGTAGTTGCGTCCGCGGCGGATGAGGGTGACATACTCGCCCATGACCGTCTCTATCGGGTTCGCCTCCCTCAGCCTGTAGAGGAATTCGTCGTTTTTAACCATGCGGGTCACTTCCAGAACTTGGGGACGAACAGCTCGGTGTAGAGGTCTACCGCGTAGCTGTCGCTCATGCCCGAGATGTAGTCGCAGACAGCCCTGTCTGGGTCGGTCTTTTTCGCTATGACGCGGTACTCCTCGGGGAGCTTGTTTATGTTCGCGATGAAGTACTCGTACAGCTTGGATATGAGCTGTACAGCCTTTTCCTCCTCCTGCTTTGCGGCGGGATTGGTGTACACCTTGCGGAACATGAAGGCTTTGAGGTCGTCGTGCGCCTTGCGAATCTGCGGCGCGAAGTCTATCTCATACGCTCCGTGCTCGATGACCGAGGCGATGAGCGTGGTGATGCGCTTTGTCTTGGTGTTGCCGAGTACCCGCACGCAGTCGTTCGGCAGGTCGTTCGGGTCGAGGATGCCTGCGCGGACGGAGTCCTCGATATCGTGGTTGATGTAGGCGATAGTGTCCGCGAGACGGACGATATTGCCCTCCTTTGTCGCGGCGACCCTGTTCGTGTGGCAGAGTATGCCGTCGCGCACGGCGTAGGTGAGGTTGAGTCCTGCGCCCTTTTTCTCGAGCGACTCCACCACGCGCACGCTCTGCTCGTAGTGCTTGAAGCCGTGGGGGCATATCTCGTCGAGTATGCGCTCTCCGCAGTGTCCGAACGGGGAGTGTCCGAGGTCGTGACCGAGCGCTATCGCCTCCGTGAGGTCTTCATTTAGCCGCATACCGCGCGCAATGGTACGCGCTATCTGCGAGACCTCGAGCGTGTGCGTGAGGCGTGTGCGGTAGTGGTCTCCGACGGGAGACAGGAACACCTGCGTTTTACGCTTCAGTCTGCGGAAGGTGTTGCAGTGGATTATGCGGTCACGGTCGCGCTGGAACTCGGTGCGGAACGGGCACTTGTCCTCGTGGCGCTCGCGGCGTATCATCTCCTCATTCACGCTCGTACACGCGAATTTGCTCAGTATACCGACTTCTGTTATCTCGTACTGTTCTCTTACAGTCATTCTATCACCCCTTTGGTGCTGAGAGCTTGCCGTTTGTGGGCGGATAATATCCGCCCCTACCATAGGTTGCGGTCGCTTTTATCCGTGTAGGGAACGCCGCCCTCGGCGTTCCGCAATTATGCAAAGAATCCGCGGGCGAGATATTTCAAACGAACCTGTAGGGGCGCATTACAGCAAAGCTGCATATAGCATCGCAATCCAAATCAAAGATTTGGTGCGCTGCTTATCTGAGCGCCCGATAAATACCGACAAACTGGCGGGCGAGCGGAACTCGCCCCTACATAATTAGTCTTTATAATACTTATACTCCAGAAACGTGAAAATCCCTTTAAAATTTCAGGAATTTTTTATCACGGACGAAAAATCACCGTACAGCTCGCCCAAATCCTCAATTTTAGCGGCTCCGTTCGTGACCTCGGTCAGCTCCGTAGTCAAAGCGTCGAGCTTCTCCGACAGCACCAGTATCTCCAGCGCGACGTCAGTGCCGAAGTCGGAGCTCTCGGTCATCGTGTCGAAGCTCGGAAGGATGTAGCTTATCTTGCCGTACATACCGTAATCCGCGGTGATACGCAGTCTGTGGCAGAGCCGCATATCCATGAGCTGTGCCGCGTCACAGGCGAGCGCCGCCGCATGGGAGTACGCGCGCACGAGACCTCCTCCGCCGAGGAGAATGCCTCCGAAGTAGCGGGTCACCACGACGCATACGTCCGTCAGCCCGCGCTTTTGCAGGACGTCGAGGACGGGGACTCCCGCAGTGCCCTGCGGCTCGCCGTCGTCCGAGTAGCGGGAGATGTTGTCCTGCCGCACGATGTACGCGTAGACGTTGTGGCGCGCCTTGCGGTGCATGGACTTTATCTTATTGATGAATTCGACAGCCTCGTCGCCATTCTTCACGGGAGCGATATACCCGATAAATTCGGACTTTTTCTCCACGAACGAGGCTTCGGCGGGCTCGGCTATGGTCAGATAGTTCATATTGCACCTCCGCGTATTTCGTTTATTGTAGGGGCGCCCTTCGGGCGTCCGCAAGAGAGCGAACGGAACTCGCCCCTACAGCTTGCATCTTATGGAAAAAGCCGCTCGTTTGAGCGGCTCTTGGATTACTTATCGAGATTGAAACGCTTCTTGAATCTGTCAACGCGTCCGCCTGTGTCAACAAGCTTCTGCTTGCCTGTGTAGAACGGATGGCACTTAGAGCAGATTTCAACCTTGATGTTCTCCTTTGTGGACATTGTCTCGATCACGTTACCGCAGTGGCAGGTAATTGTGGTCTTGTACATTGTAGGATGGATTCCCTCTTTCACGATTTTCACCTCCATGGATTATTTCTGTATAATCGTGCAGCCCATCAGTTCCTTTAGACAGTAGTGCCAATATACATTACAGTAATTAATTATATCATAGACTCACGCACCTGTCAAGCCTGCACAGATTTATTTTTTTGTTTTAATTTGAAACTGTAGGGGCGCCCTTCGGGCGTCCGCAAATCCCCGAATGCCAACGGCTTCGTTTTGTAGGGGGCGCATTACAGCAAAGCTGCATATAGCATTGCAATCCAAATCAAAGATTTGGTGCGCTGCTTATCCGAGCGCCCGTGCCTTACGCATTGTCTGCGGCAACATATTGTAGGGGCGGCGTTTCGCCGCCCGCAACTTACCGAAACACACGCGATAAACGGAGTATCTGTAGGGGCGCCCTTTGGACGTCCGCAAATCCTCGAATGCCAACGGCTTCGTTTTGTAGGGGCGCATTACAGCAAAGCTGCATATAGCATCGCAATCCAAATCAAAGATTTGGTGCGCTGCTTATCCGAGCGCCCGCAACTTACCGAAACACACGCGATAAACGGAATATCTGTAGGGGCGTCCTTCGGGCGTTCGACAATTACAGGCATATCAGCGGGCGAGCGGAACTCGCCCCTACATTCATTCTCCATTCTCAATTAAAAAGGCGGACTTGCGTCCGCCTTTGCTATTACTTGAAGTTGCGTGAGAAGTCCTCGCAGAGCTTCTTCTCGAGCGCCTGAGCCGACGCGAGGTCGGGCTGTTTGGCGGTGAGGTAGGTCTTTATCTTGGGCTCCGTGCCCGAGGGACGAACGATAGCCTTCGAGCCGCCCTCGAGGTAGAACGCGAGCACGTTCGACTTCGGGAGGGTTATCTCGCTCTCTGCGCCCGTGAGGATATCCTTGCGGACGGAGGTCTTGTAGTCCTCGAACTTGACAACTTTGAGTCCCGCAATCTCCGTGGGAGGCGTGTTGCGGAGCGTAGTCATAATCTCGTCCATTTTCCTCATGCCGCTCTCGCCCTCGAAAGTGAAGCTGTAGAGGGTCTGGTAGAACATACCGTACTTCTTGTACATATTCTCGCGCGCCTGAAGGAGCGTGATGCCCTTGGTGCGGTAGTAAGCCGCCATTTCGCAGATGAGCATGGAAGCGTCAACAGCGTCCTTATCGCGGACATATCCGCCCGAGAGGTAGCCGTAGCTCTCCTCAAAGCCGAAGATATAGCGGTTTTCCTCGCCCTTAGCCTCGAGGAAGCCAATCTGCTCGCCGATGAACTTGAAGCCTGTGAGCACGTCTATCATCTCGACGCCGTACTCCTTGCAGATAGAAGCGACGATGTCGGTAGTGACAATGGTCTTGACAGCGACTGGGTTCGCGGGCATAGTGCCCTTAGCCTTGCGCTGACTGCATATGTACTCGAGGAGCAGAGCTCCTACCTCGTTGCCGCTGAACAGAGCGTAGTCGTCGCCGTCGGGGACAGCGATGCCGACGCGGTCGCAGTCGGGGTCAGTTGCGAGGAGAAGGTCGGGCTTGACCTCCTTGCAGTATCTCAGACCTACCTCGAGAGCCTCACGAATCTCGGGGTTCGGGTAGGGACAGGTCGGGAAGTTTCCGTCGGGATTCTCCTGCTCCTTGACAACGGTCACGTCAGTGATGCCGATGCGTTTGAGCACCTCGCGGACGGGCTTGTTGCCTGTGCCGTTGAGAGGCGTATATACGACCTTCAAGCCGCTCGAAGCGCAGAGGTCGGTGTTGATGCCCTCGGCGAGGACGCGCTGATAGAAAGCCTCAATGACGTCCTGACCGATGTAGCTGATGTTGCCCTTTTTGAGCTCCTCGTCGAAGTCCGAGGACTTGACGTCCTTGAAGATGTCGAGGGAGTTTATCTTCTCGAGGATTATCTCAGCGCCGCGCAGAGTTATCTGACAGCCGTCCTCGCCGTAAACCTTGTAGCCGTTGTACTTGGCGGGGTTGTGGCTCGCAGTGACCATGATGCCGCCCTGACACTTGAGCGCGCGCACTGCCCATGACAGGCAGGGAGTAGGCATGAGCTCGCTGTAGATATGCACCTTGATGCCGTTAGCCGCGAGCACCTCTGCCGCCGCCTTCGAGAAGACATCGCTCTTGATGCGGCTGTCGAAGGAGATAGCGACGCTGGGGTTCTTGTACTCCTGGTTGAGGTAGTCCGCAAAGCCCTGAGTAGCGCGCTTTACGGTGTATATGTTCATGCGGTTGGTACCTGCGCCGATGACACCGCGCAGACCGCCCGTACCGAATTCGAGGTCGCGGTAGAACCTGTCATTTATCGCTTCCTCGTCGTCCTTTATCTCCGCAAGCTCTGCGGCGAGGTCGGGGTCGGCAGTGGCATTCTCGCACCATACGCGATAAAGCTCTTTTTCTTTCATGTTGATACCCTCCAATATAACTTAGGGTCTGCCGTGCTATAGCAGACTTTTTATCTTATCTTATAAATACACATAATGATTATACCACAATCTGCCACTGTTGAAAAGGGGGAGGAGATATATTTTATTTATTTAACTGTATTTTGTACAATGTTAGTAAATAGTAACGAAAAATCTTTTAAATTTTTTCAATAATCAACGGTTTTCCATTGCAAAAATGCCTTTTTCCGCCCCCTTATAGAGGGGCATTTCTTTTTGTAGGGGCGCCCTTCGGGCGTCCGCATCTCACAGAATAATTTGCCGAACGTGATGTAGGGAGCGATGCCAACATCGCCCCGTGTTTGTCTTTGCATTATTTGCGGGCTTATATAGGCATCAGCCCCTACAAAAACAAAAAAGGACGGAAAAGCTCCGTCCTTGTGAGGATTATTCACTTGCAAGAAGAATCTCCACAGCTTTGTTGTACTGAGCGTCGACCTTTTCGTCCTCGTTCTCGACTTGATAATCGGGCGTGAGACCGATGCCGTCGTAGCATTCGGAGACGGTCGTTCTGTAGCGTGCCACCGTGAGAATGACCGCGCCGCCGTTGTCCATTTCGTTTGTCTCCTGCATAACGCCCTTGCCGTAGGTCTGCGAACCCACCACGGGAGCCTTGCCGAAATCGCGCAGTGAAGCCGCAAACAGCTCCGCGGCACTGGCAGTTCCCGAGTTGACGATAGTGACCATAGGCAGGTCGAGCTCGGACTCGTCCGAGTAGACGATAGTCTCGGTGTGACCGTCCTTGTACTCCGCCTCTGCGATGACGCCCTCGGGCAGGAGCGGGTCAACGCAATCCTGAAGCGCGGTGATGAGTCCGCCGTTGTTGTCACGGAGGTCGAATATCAGCGATTTAGCGCCGTTTGTAGTCAGCCTCTCGAGCGCGTCTATGAACTGCTGAGGGGTGTTTTCCTTGAAGCCCGTTATCTTGATGTAGCCTATCTGACTGCCGAGCATTTCTGCCTTGACGGTCTTGACCTCGATGGAGCGGCGCACGAACGAGTATTCCTGCTCCTTGCCATCGCGGCGGACGGTCAGCGTGACGGGTGAGCCCTCGGTGCCGCGCATGGCGTCCATAGCCTCGCTGAAGCCTGCCTCCTTGACGTCGAGCCCGTCTATGGCAGTGATGATGTCGCCACCCGTCAGTCCCGAATCAAAGGCGGGTGAGTCCTCCATAATCTCGGAGATGCGCATATAGCCGCTCGCGTCCTCGGCGAGAGTGAGTCCGAGACCGACGAGCTCGCCCGAGTTCTCGTTCTTCTCGGTGAGGTACTCCGCGGCGGTGAGGTAGCGGCTGTACTTGTCGCCGATGCCCGAAACATAGCCCTTCATGAGCCCGTCGCTGAGCTTGCTCTCGTCAATGTCGCCGTAGTAGTTCTCGCGGATGTAGCCGTCGAGGGTCTGGAGCGAGGTGTACTTCTTCGATTTTTCGGTGACGTCGACGACCTTCTTGTTGAAGCTCTGGAGCGAGAAGAAAGACGTGAGAATGAACGTCACCGCCATTGAGACCGCGATAAGGCTGAGCGCGAGACCAAGGCTTATCTTTTTATTCATAGGTTATCACTTTCTTTGTGGATTTGAACATCGAAAAGGAACGCCGAAGGCGGCGTTCCCTAATAAATGTCCGATAAAGGTGTTTGTGTAGGGGCGCCATTCGGGCGTCCGCAGGCATACGCGAAACTATCGGACCGCCAAAGGCGGCCCCTACAAAATGTCCGATAAAGGTGTTTGTGTAGGGGCGCCCTTCGGGCGTCCGCAGGCATACGCGAAACTATCGGACCGCCAAAGGCGGCCCCTACAAAATGTCTGATAAAGGTGTTTGCGTAGGGAACGCCGCCCTCGGCGTTCCGCTCGCCCGAATATGAGCTTCGTTTTCTTTTGCGGGCGCTCGGAAAGCGCCCCTACGGAATATCCGTTGATACGCATTGTGTGTAGTGGCGAGTTCCGCTCGCCCGAATCATCACATTTTCGGTATTTCCTTGCGGGCGGCGGGACGCTGCCCCTACGATTCATTTCAGAGCGTTACGGGCTGACGTATCCCATCGGGTCCTGACGGACGCCGTTGACGTATACCTCGAAGTGGAGGTGCTCGCCTGTAGACCAGCCTGTAGAGCCGACGTAGCCGATGACCTGTCCCTGCTCTACGTAGTCGCCGACCGATACGCAGGCGGACGTGAGGTGTCCGTAGAGGGTGGAGTACGTGCCGTCGTGGGAGATAGCGACGTAGTTGCCGTAGCCGCCTCCGCAGCCGCAGCTGCCGCTCTTGCCGTAGTTATGGCTGCACGAGTTGTTCATTCTTGTTACAGTTCCCGCGCGCGCAGCAACTACGGGAGCTCCCATAATGCCGCCGTCGCTGATGTCAATGCCGCCGTGGAGCGTGCCCCAGCGGTAGCCGTAGTAGCTGGAAATGCCGCTGTGACCCGGTACAGGCCAGCCGAGACCTGCCGCACCTGCGTTGACCTCGAAGCTCATCGGGCCGCTGTAATTGCTCACATAGCCGCCGCTCTGCTGCTGGAGAGCACGAAGCCTCTCGTTTTCGAGCCTCTGAGCCTCTGCCGCCTGACGGGCTATCTCAGCCTCTATCTCAGCCTGCTCAGCCGCGAGTTCGGCGTTGTCCTTTTCGATGTCCTCTTTTTTGCGTTCGAGGTCCTGCTGAGCAAGGGCGAGGCGGTCTATCTCGGACTGCGTCTTCATGAGCTGTGTATTGAGTGCAGCTATCTCGTCAGCCTTTTCCTTCTTGCGGACCTCCTGCTCCTCGAGCTTCATCTCGAGGGAGAGCTTTTCGGTCTCCATTTCGCTCTTGGACTGCTCGAGCCTGTCTATCTCGCCGAGGATATTCTCGATGAGCTCGTCGTCGTACTCGGCGATGCGGTTTATCATCTGCACGCGCGACATGACGTCGTAGAAGCTGTCAGAGCCGAGTATAACGGACGCTGACGACTCGTTGCTGCTGATATACATTGCGCAGAGACGCTGCTTGAAGAGCTCGATATTGGTGTCTATCTCCTGCTGCTGAGCGGTGATATCCTCGTCGAGGAGGACGATGTTGCCCTGAGTGGCGTTGATGTCAGTAGCTATGACGTCGAGCTCCTGATTGAGGAGGTTGATGTTGTCCTGAATGCAGCCTATCTGCTTGTTGAGGCTGTCCTGATAGGCTTTCTCGTTGTTCTTGTCGCCCTCGAGACTGTCTATCTCGCCCTGAAGCGCGGCGATTTTCTCGTTGTTAGCCTTGCGCTCCTCCTGAATCTCCTGTATAGTCTTTGCGGAGGCGTCCTGACAGTTGTCGGTCACAATCGGGTAGGCAGCTACAGCGCTGACCGATACAGCCGTACAGCACAGGAACGCGAGTATTTTCTTTGTTACTGTGAGGTTCTTCATAACTGATGAACTTACTCCCTTTCGTATTTTTATGTAGGGGACGGCGTTCACGGCGTCCCGTATTTTCGGTTTTCTGACGTATTGCACGTCCGCCGACCACGTACCTCGGTACGTGATTCGCGGATATGTAATGGTCGTTGGATATCATATTGTAGGGAACGCCGCCTAACTGGCGCCCGTCCCCTCTGTCAGCTTCGCTGACATCTCCCCGCACTGCGGGGAGTCACCCTCGGCGTTCCGCAAGTTTTTCTTTAGCTCACGGATGCCCAAAGGGCGCCCCTACGGAATATCCGTTGATACGCATTGTATGTAGGGGCGAGTTCCGCTCGCCCGAAATGAAGTCGTCTGTATGCGGGCGCTCGGAAAGCGCCCCCTACAAAAAAGTTCGTTTAAACGTCGATATGACGGCGTGTGCTGACAACGCTTCCGAGAGCGCCGACTACGGAGCCTACCACGAGATACGCAAGCGCTACGATGAGCTGTATATTCTCGAAGGGGATAATGCTTCCGACGCCGAACGCGCGCATGAGCGTGCCCTGCTCCATGAGTATGCGGAATATCGAGCGGTACACTGCCATAGTGATGAAGAAGGCGCCTGCTCCCGCGAAGAAGCCCGTCACCATGCCCTCAACGAAGAAGGGGAGCCTGATGAAGGCGTTGGTCGCGCCGACGTATTTCATTATCTGAATCTCCTCACGGCGCGCGAAAACGCTCGCCTTTGTTGTGTTGGATATCATTATCATGGATACCACGGACAGCGCCACGATGACCGCTATTGCAATGACCGAAACGACCTTTCTCAGCTCGCGGAGGAACTCTGCTACCTGCGGGGACGAGCTTGCGCTCTGGACTTCCTCTATCCTGCCGATATCGTAGGTGGTGTCCTCGATGTGGTCGTTGTTGACGACGGTGACCTTGAAGCCGTCGGGCATGAAGTCGTAGCCGTCTATGTAGTCGAAGATAGCCTTGCCCTGCTGAATCTGGTTCTGCATACGGTTGTAGGCTTCCTCCTTGGAGATATACTCAACGCTTCCGACGTTGTCCATATTCTCGAGCTGAGCCTGTATCTGCTGAACGCGCAGGGTCTCGGTGGCGGGGTCGAGGTATACCGCTATCTCGTTCTGGTTGCCGAGACCGAGTATCATCGAGTTCATGTTGTAGTAGAACAGCGCCGAGCCTCCGACGAGCAGGAGCGAGATGAGCAGTACGCAGAAGGTCGCGAAAGCCATCATTTTATTTTTCCATATGTTTTCGATACCCTGATTTGCAAGGTATTTGAAGCCGCTTATTTTCATTGTTCGGCACCTCCGTTTCCGTCAGCACCGACATACCCGCCGTCGGGAGTCATTATCCTCTGGTCGGGGAGCACGATATTGCCCGTATTGCTCACAGCGGACGCCTCCGCCATAGCCTGAGCGAGCTCCTCCTCGGGGAGAACCTCGTCCACGCCCGAGATGACCTCGTCGAAGACTATCTCGCCGCCCGTGATGTTGATGATACGTCCGCCGAAGTGGCGAACGAGGTCGTGCTCGTGAGTTACCATGAGAATGGTAGTTCCCTGGTCGTTGATGCTCTTCAGGAGCTCGACTATCTCGTAGGAGAGCTCGGGGTCGATATTACCCGTAGGCTCGTCCGCGATGATGAGCTGGGGGTCGTTGACGAGTGCGCGCGCGATAGCAACTCTCTGCTTCTCGCCGCCCGAGAGCTCGTCGGGGTATGAGTTGGTCTTGGAGTGGAGTCCCACAAGGCTGATAACGTAGGGGACTCTCTTTCTGATATATTTCAGCGGAGCGTCGATAACTCGGAGCACGAAAGCGATGTTCTCGTACACGGTCATTGACGGTATGAGGCGGAAGTCCTGGAATACGAAGCCGAGAGTGCGGCGGAATTCGGGTATCTTCCTCTTTTTGAGCTTGCCGAGATTGTAGCCGTTTACGGTGACAACTCCGCTCGTAGCGTCTATCTCCTTGAGGAGAAGCTTTATCATGGTACTTTTTCCCGCGCCCGATGAGCCAACGACAAATGCGAAGTCGCCGTCGTTTATTTTCAGACTGACGTTGTTCAGTGCGTCAACGCCGCTGGAATAGGTCACGGACACGTTCTGAAGCTCTACCAAAGGTTACACCTTCCTTATTGTTCATGTGTCTGTTTGAAACTATTAGCCTTTAGCCATTAGCCTTTAGCTATTGGTATCGCCTTGCGGCGATAATTTTTGTAGGGGCGCCCTTCGGGCGTCCGTGCCATACAATAAAAATGGCTGCAACAACGTGTAGGGGCGGATACTATCCGCCCTTGCGTATGTTTTTGTTTTGTAGGGGCGAGTTCCGCTCGCCCGTTTATTAGTGTTCATTTTCTTTCGCGGGCGCACGGATAAGCAGCACACCAAATCTTTGATTTGGATTGTGATGCTATATGCAGCTTTGCTGTAATGCGCCCCTACGATGGTATTGTGTAGGGAACGCCGCCTAACTGGCGTCCGTCCCCTCTGTCAGCTTCGCTGACATCTCCCCGCACTGCGGGGAGTCACCCTCGGCGTTCCGTGAATATGCGTGTAATTGTCGGGCGGATGATATCCGCCCCTGCATCAGAACTTAACAGGGTTAGCCGAGAGGTACTTCTTGACCATGAGCGCGATCTTGAAGATGATAGCGTGGTCGAACTCACGGAGGTCAAGACCTGTCAGCTTCTTTATCTTTTCAAGTCTGTACACGAGAGTATTTCTGTGTACGAAGAGTTTTCTCGAGGTCTCGGAAACGTTGAGGTTGTTCTCGAAGAACTTCTGTATCGTGAAGAGAGTCTCGTGGTCGAGCGAGTCGATAGAGCCCACCTTGAACACCTCGTGGAGGAATGTCTCGCAGAGAGTGGTCGGGAGGTGGTAGATAAGGCGAGCGATACCGAGGTTGTCGTAGCTTACGATTACCTTGTCGGTGTCGAATACCTTGCCGACTTCGAGAGCCATCTGAGCCTCCTTGAACGAGCGTGCGAGGTCCTTTACGCCGACAACGGCAGTACCGATACCAACGTTTACGCGGGTATAGAACTCACTGCTGAGCGTGTCCGCGATAGAGCGAGCGAGCTTCTCGAGGTCCTTGGAGTCGACGGTGCTCTTGAGCTCCTTTACGAGGATGATATCGGACTCTGTGATGTTGAAGACGAAGTCCTTGTTCTTGTCGGGGAAGAGGTTCTGGATAACGTCATACGCGGAGATGTCGTTCGCAGAAACTATCCTGATGAGGAAAACAGCGCGGCTTATCTCGGCGTTGAAGTGGAGCTCTCTTGCCTTGATGACGATGTCTCCGGGGAGGACATTGTCGAGGATAACGTTCTTGATGAAGTTGTTGCGGTCGTACTTCTCGTCGTAGTACTGCTTGATATTGGAGAGCGTGATAGCGAGAATGGACGCATACTTTGCGGCGGCGTCGTCAACGCCCTCTACGAATACCGCATAGTCGGGCTTAACACGGGAGCCGAAGGGCTTGTAGGTGAAGCCGTCGCGGATGAAGATATCGTGTGAATCGCTGAGGTCGAGGGAAACGAACTCATTAGTAGTGCCTACGCGTGTGAGGTCACTGCAGGCGATGATGGTGGCTGTCTCGTCGACAACGCCGATGGTTGCGTCGATAGTATCGCGCATCTGATGAACTAAGCCCTGAAATAATCTGTTTGACATAATTTGCACCCTTCTTTTAATTTATGATTTTTCTGCTTTTAAAGATCATCGTACAGCCTGAATATATTACAGATTGTAACATATAGAGATGAACATTCTGTGAACAAACTGTCAATTTTCTATTAAAAGCCTGAAATATGAACAAGTTTTATGTGTCAGCATTGTGAAAAATGCTTAACGAGTTGTATTATCCTGTTACCAAAAAGTAACTTTTACATCTTCTCGGGCTGTTCTATCTTCAGGATAGTCAGCACGTTGCGGAGCGTCTGCCTTACTGCTATGCTAAGCAGGATACGCGCGTTCATGAGCTCGTCCGAGCCTGCGTTCTTGACACTGCACGCGTCGTAGAAGCGGTGGAACAGCGTCGCGAGGTCTATCGCGTACTTCGTCAGCTTCGCGGGGTCGTATGCCTTAGCCGCGAGCTCTATCTCGTGCGGGAGCGACGCTATATGGCGTATCAGCTCTATCTCGCGCGGGTCGGTGAGGAGCGTGAAGTCCGCGCTCTCGGGGATAGCGATGCCCTCAGCCTCGAGGTTGCGGAGCATACTGCAAATCCTCGCGTGGGCGTACTGCACGTAGAAGACGGGGTTCTGCGAGGACTTCTCAACAGCGAGGTCGAGGTCGAACTCGAACTGCGAGTTTGCTTCGCGGAGGTTGAAGTAGAACCTTGCGGCGTCTATCGGAATCTCGTCGAGGAGCGTGACAAGCGTGATAGCCTTGCCGCTTCTCTTGGAGAGCTTGACCGTTTCGCCCTTTCTCACGAGGCGAACCATCTGCATGAGCACGACGTCGAGCTTTGTCTCGTCAACTCCTAGGGCGTTCAGCGCCGCCTTCAGTCTCGGGACGTAGCCGTGGTGGTCGGCTCCGAGGACGTTTATCGCCTTGTCGAAGTTTCTCGTCACGAGCTTGTCGTAGTGGTAGGCGATATCGGGTACTATATAAGTATAGAGACCGTTGCTTCTCTTGAGGACGAAGTCCTTGTCCATGCCGTAGTCGGTCGCCCTGAACCATATCGCGCCGTCCTGCTCGTAAGCCTTGCCAGCCTCCATGAGCTTGTCAACGACGAGCTTTGTCTCATTCTTGGCGTGGACAGTGCTCTCGCGGAACCAGTTGTCGTAGACGATGCGGTACTTTTTGAGGTCGCGCTCGAGCCCCGCGATATTTATCGGGAGGGCGTAGTCTACGAGAGCCTTGCGGCGCTCCTCCTCGGATACGTCCGCGAGGGAGCTTCCGTGCAGGTCGTAGTAGTTCTTGGCGTGCTCGATGATATCCTGTCCGAGGTAGACGTCCTCGGGCATCGGGAAGTCCTCGGAGCTTCCATCCTCGCCGTAGATAAGGCGGCAGACCTCCTCGGTGTCAGCGGCTTTCGCGAGCACCTCCTGACCCTTCTCGGAGCAGATGTGCATATACCTGAGCGAGAGCGACTTGCCGAACTTCTCTATCTGGTTGCCCGCGTCGTTCACGTAGAACTCGCGCTCAGCGTGGAAGCCCGCCCAGTCGAGCACGCTTGCGAGGCAGTCTCCGATAGCGCCGCCGCGTGCGTTTCCGATATGCATGGGACCTGTCGGGTTCGCCGATACGAACTCAACGAGGACGCGCTTGCCGTTGCCGTAGTTGGTGCGACCGTAGCTGTCCTTTTCCGCGAGCACGTTGGCGACGGTGTCCGCGAACCACTTCCTGCTGAGGAAGAAGTTCATGAAGCCAGGACCCGCGATCTCGGCTCTCTCGAAGACGGAGCCGCCGAGGTCAATCTTCTCGATGATGAGCTCGGCAATCTTGCGGGGCGGCATCTTGAACGCCCTCGCGCACACCATAGCGGTGTTTGCGGCGAAGTCGCCGTGGGACTTGTCCGCGGGTATCTCGATGACGAATGCGGGGAGCGGCTCGGCAGGGGCGGTACCCTCCGCGACGAGTCTTCCCAGCGCGTTGTTGATGAGCTCCCTGAGCTCCAGCGACGCAGTTCTGATGAGGTCTGACATTGGTGTATCCTTCCTTTTTGATTGGTAATGCTTGATTATATGTATCGCCTGCGGCGATTTTTTTGAATGCTGTAGGGGCGAGTTCCGCTCGCCTGAAATGAAGTCGTCTGTATGCGGGCGCACGGAATGCGCCCCTACAGTGAAAATTCGTATTTATATGCCGCGCGGAGATTGCTTCCGATTTGAAGGCATTATGGCGCGAAATACGGGGTCAGGGGTACTGTGTACCCCTGCGGGGTCTGGGGCGGCGCCCCAGCGGATTCCAAAGGCAGAGCCTTTGGCGGGTCAAGGGCAGAGCCCTTGCGGATTCCAAAGGCAGAGCCTTTGGCAGGTCAAGGGCAGAGCCCTTGCAGAGTCCAGAGGCAGAGCCTCTGGTCAGCTGTAATTCTTTATATTCATTATTATCTCGTTGTCCGAGAGGTAGGACGAATTTAAATCGAGCGTGTATTTGAGATACAACCGCCCGTCCTTCTCGATAGTGTTGTCTATCGCGTGGGTGTAGACGCCGATGCGCATATCTCCGAACGGCGTGCCGTACTGGCAGTAGTGCTTGCGTCCTATCTCGAGCGAGAGCACCGAGTTCGCAGTTCCCTGCCTTATTATCGAGGCGGAGCTGCTGCCGTCGACCGTTATCGTAGTGACCGAGCCCTCGAATCCCGTAGCGGAGGTGTCCTCGTAGGATATCACATCCTGCGAGCCCGCCTTGGAGAGCGACGCGTGCGTGAGGAGCTCTGTCTCGTTTTTTTCGTCGTCCTGCCACTGGATGCTCGTCAGCGAGATGAGAACGTTTTTCTTCATCAGTACGCCCTTTCCGAGTTTTCCAGTGCCTGCTCGAGGAGCATATCCACGAGCTCGGGCATATCTATTCCGAACTCCTTCATGAGTCTCGGGAAAACGCTGTTTTGTCTGAGCCCAGGAGATGTAACGACCTTGTTGAGCAGGAGGCTGCCGCTCTCGTCGAGGAGGAAGTCCACTCTCGCGAGTCCCTTGCAGCCGAGCGCCTTGAAAGTTCTGACAGCCGTGTCGCGAATCTGTGCGGCGAGCTCAGCGGGGAGGTCTGCGGGGATAGCGAAGTCGTCACCCGAGCTTTTTCTGACCTCTGTGGGGTCGTAGTTCCTGCCGACGGAGGTTATCTCTCCGACGTTTGAGGCAAACGGCGAATCATAGCCGAATACTGCGACTTCTATCCTGCGTGCCTTCACGTATCTCTCCGCGAGCACCTTGTTATCGTTCGAGAATGCGACCTTGACAGCGGCGTTGAGCTCGTCCATATCGCGGGCGAGGGTAGTGCCTGCGCTGCATCCGCTGTTTGCGGGCTTTATCACCACGGGGAAGCCGAGCGAAGCGGCTATCTCCTCGCAGCGCTTGTCTATGCAGTTGATATCGCGCTGAGTGATGAGCTTCCAGTCGGCGGTGGGGATGCCGTAGTCGTCGAGCATCATATGAGTGTGGGATTTGTCCATGCACGAGGCTGCGGCGAGGTGACCGCTTCCCACGTAGGGGATGCCCGACATATCGAGCAGAGCCTGTATCGTACCGTCCGCGCCGCGCTTGCCCTGCAATACGGGAAATACCACGTCTATCCTGCGGACAGTGGCGTCGCCGTCCTCGAGGACGATGATACCGCGGTGGAGCGGGTCGGGCGAGAGTATCGCGGAGGCGTTATCGGGGTTCATCTCCCAGCTTCCGTCGGCTATTTCCTCCACGTCCCCGGGGAAGAAGAGCCAGCGGCCTTTTTTGGTTATGCCGATGCAGGTAACGTCGTACTTGTCAGCGGGGATATTGCGTATTACCTCTGCGGCAGAGGCGAGGGACAGCTCATGCTCCTGAGCTGTACCGCCAAAAATAACGGCAGCTTTTATCTTTGCCATAGCTTTCTCCTTTATAAAAGTGCTAAAAAGTCTGTATAGTCAATTTCAAGTATCACTATATTCTATCACATTATACAAAAAACTGCAAGCATTTTTTGCAAAAATGAAAGAAAAATTGCAAGCTGAGTACAATGCGGACAAGTTTTAACACAGCGATTTGTGCAATCTGCCAACAATGACAAAGGATATGCGCACATACGTTCGGAAAACCGTTGGTAAATATGACGGAGTATAAAAACGCGGACTGCATTTCACACCGCCTTTGTGTAAAATTAACTATAGCTGTAGGGGCGCCCGCCAAATCCCCAAACGCCAACGGTGTCATTCTGTAGGGGCGCCCTTTGGGCGTCCGCAACTTACCGAAATACACGCAATAAACGGAATATCTGTAGGGGCGCTTTCCGAGCGCCCACTTTTGTAACCGACGTTTTCGCCTCATTTCCCATTTTATTGAAATCCTTTGCTGTTCGCGAATGTGCGAGGGGGAACTTCGGTCGGGGGAAAGAAAAAAACTGGAACAAAAGTCGGCACTTTCCCCCTGCCTACGTTCCCCCTCGCGCTCCCCTTCCTCTCCTACCCCCATTTGCCGACTTTTGCCTCTTCTTCGCCGTCCTTCGACGGCTGGCTTTGAAATAAAAAAGGCATAGTATACCGCGCGGAGATTGCTACCGTTTTGAGGAAATTATGGCGCGAAATATGGGGTCAGGGGTGACTCCCCACAGTGTGGGGAGATGTCAGCGAAGCTGACAGAGGGGACGGGCTGTTCAGCTATGTACCCCTGCAGGGTCTGGGACAGCGTCCCAGCAGAGTCCAGAGACAGAGTCTCTGGCGGGTCAAGGGCAGCGCCCTTGTTTGAAAAGGCTTGAGCGAAACTTTCGGTTTTGCGCGGCAGTCTGTTCGGGGCGTTAGATACCTCCGCGCGGCAGCAAAAAAGAACACCCCTATTGGGGTGCTCTTTTCTGGAAATTATTTGGAGAGCTCGGGCAGCTTGTCAATTGCCTTTGCATCGAGCTTCTGGATTGCGAGAGCGTCGTTTGCCGTAACTCCGTCGCCTGTGTTGTAGCAGTCAGCGTTCGCTGCGCCCTGTGCCGAGAGCGCGAACTTGTCCTTGTTTGCGATAGCCTGAAGGATAGCTACTGCGTCAGCAACTGTAACCTTCTTGTCGAGGTTGGCGTCGCCGAGGAGCGTAACTGCGACAGTGCTGCCTGTAGCAGAGGTGGACTCAGCAGCAGATGTGGAAGCCGCAGCTGTTGAAGTCGTTGCGGAGGTCGTTGCAGTAGTCGTGCCTGTAGTTGTAGCTGTAGATGTTGTGGAGCTTGTGGGCTGCTCGCCTGTGTGGTCGTACTCGTAAACGACGGTGATAGTGTTGTACGTTACGGAAACGTCGCCGCCCTTGCCGTCGTTAGCGGAAGCTTTCCACCAGTCCTGGAACTCGATGAATGTATCGTCGTAGTCAGCCTCTACCTCGAGGGAAGCGTCAGCCTTGTCGGGGTCGGGGATAGTGAACGTGCTGTCCATTTCTACCTCAACGTCGCCCGAGCCGCTGTAGCTGTAGGACTTGTTGCCCCAGCCGTAGGTCTTTGTGCCGTCGAGGGACTTGAGCTTGTTGAAGCAGAGTCCGCCGCCGCCGCAGTACCAGCTTGCGCCTGTTGAGCAGCTTGCCGTGCAGTTGATGATTATGGACTTGATGTGCTCCTTGTCCTCAATGGGAATCATCGGGAAGCCGTTCTGCGAGAGCTCGAGCTCGTCGAACTTGTACTCTATCTTCTTTGTCTCGAGGTCGGGAGCAACGTATATCTCAGCGTCGCTCGCCTTGTCGGAGAGGACTACCTGTGCGAACGAGAGAGCGGGGAGCTCGACCGTTACCTTGTTGTCCTTGACCTCGTTGTCTATGCTTACGACTCTGATGTCGCTGTGGTCCTGAGTTACAGCGTAAACTGTAGCGCTCTTGTAAGTGCTTGCCGCGCCTGTGAGCTCGATAGTAGCCTTCTCGGACTGAGTCTTGTTCTTGTTGCCGAGGACTACAGTCACCTTGGAGTCGTCCTTGCCGTTGATAGCGGCATATGCGTAGGACTTGGAGACGTCCTCAGTGGCAGTCTCGACGAGAGTGTCGCCGAAAGCGGCGCCCTTGCCGTCGTAGTTGGTGTAGAGGTTGATAGCGGACTCCACGAACGGGCACTCGGGGATAGTTCCCCAGTATGTAGCGAAGTAAACGTCGTTGTCAGCGAAGCATCCGAGCACCTCAGCCTCTGCGATACCTGTTCTGACGTCCTTGCCTGTGTCCTTCTCCTTGGAGATGTTGCCGACGTTGTACTCGGTTATAGCTATCTTTGTGCCGGGGTAGTACTTGTCGATGGACTTCTTTATAGCGGGAATGAACGGGAAGAACTTGCTGAATGCGGGCTGAAGCCAGCTGTTCTCAACGTAGGTGTCGTCGTAGAGGCTTCTTGCCGCCTGAAGGATATCGTCGTCGCTGTTGAGTCCCTGCGAGTAGTAGTGTACGTCGATTACGTCGAGGAGGCGTGTGCCGCTCTCCTTTTCAGCGTCAGCCATCTGCTTGAGGTAGAAGTCGAGGTACCAGTCGTAGTCGCCCTTGACAGCCTGCCACTCGGGGTCAGTGAAGCCGTTGCCGCTCTCGCCAGCCTGTATGCAGGGGAGCATACCCCAGAATGCGGGTCCGAACACCTCAGCCTTGGGGTCGAGCTCCTTGACTACCTTTGCGAGCTCTATCGACTTGGAAACGAGCTCGTTGTTGGTCATCTCCTTGGGGTGCATTCTCGGGTGGGTGTCGTTCCAGAGGGCGGGCTCGTTGTCGAGGGAGTAGCCCTGGAAGCCAGTCTTTGTTGTGGCGTCGCCGAAGGTCTTGACGAGGTAGTTCACGTACTCGTCCATGTAAACCTTGTCGTCGGTGAGGTCGGGCTCGAGCGAGAGCTCGCCGTCCTTGCGGAACTCAACCTTGTTCCAGCGTGCAGACGGAGCGACCTCGTCCTCCTTGACAGTGCCCTTCATGTCAGCGGCGGCATATCCGCACATCTGGAGGGTAGTCATCTTGTAGGGGATATTGTACTTCGCGCAGGTCTTGGAGAAGGTTGATGCGGCGTTCGCGGGACCGTTAGAGGGCTTGCCGTAGTGGTCGTCATTGCTGTTTATCCAGTCCTCGCCCGCGCTGGAGTAGTTGGTCTCCCAGTTGTAGCCGCTGAAGCGGTTTCCGCCCTGACGGACGTTGTTTACCTTGAGGGTCTTGAGGTTGCTCGAGTTGGCGTACTCGTTCACGCCGTAGATGTAGGGGCTTATCTCTTTCTTGGTGCCGTCGAGCTTGACTGTTACGTTCATCGCGTAGCTGTCCTTGGCAGAGCCTGTCGCCACAGGCAGAGACGAAGCGGATGCAACTGTGCATATACCTGCGAGCAGAGCCGCAAAGCTTTTCTTTATCATGTTTCTGTTCCTCCGTTTTTATTTTTTATATGTGCCTGAGTTCATGTTTTCTATTCTTCTGAGTTTTCAGTGTCCTGTGCTTTATGTCTGAAAGGGGCTCTCGTCCATGAGTCGATGTCGGGCTCGGGGAAGGAGATGTAGTTGACGAGCGACTTCGCGAGGGTGAGTATGCCGACGAGCGGAACGTTGTGCACATAGCCGTATATCGGGAAGGTCTCGCCGCCCGTGTTGGCTGTCAGCTGCCACATGATGCCGAGCTTTTCGCAGCGGTCAACTATGACAGACACCGTCTCCTGCGGCATATCGAGCTCCTTCGAGATACACTCCTTTGTGAGGATATTGTTCCTGCTGAGGGTCTCGGCGTAGGATATCACCTTCATTGCGTTTTCGTCCGACAGCAGCGAGAACAGCTCGAGCAGACGAGGTTCAATGGAAAAATAGCTGTTTATTCCGTCCTCGGGGATACGCATGAAGCAGGCGTACTGCATATCGGGATTCAGACGCGCGATGGCGAGCGCGTTGTCCGTGCGTACCTGAGCGTAGGTCTCACGCGTGAAGCTCTCGGGAAGGCTCGCGTGCTCGGGACTTGGTCCCGTTCTGAACGCACATAAGAGGGTATATATGAGCTCCATAGCGCGCTTGCCCTTTTCTGCTTCATCGAGCTTGCCTACTTCTTCGATAACGGCTGTATTAAGGCTTATTTTTCCGTCCTCGTCCTTCAGCCCGAACAGGACGTCGAGGGAGACGTCCAGTATCTGCGAGAGCTTCGGCAGAAGCTCGCAGTCGGGATAGCTGCCCTTCTCCCACTTCGAGACAGCCTGCGGAGTAATGGATAGCTTCTGCGCGAGCTGCTGTTGTGTGAGTCCTGCACGTTTCCTGTACCTGACGAGATTTTCGTTAAAGTTCAACTTCATTTTGAGAGCGTCCTCCCTTTTGTGAAATTGTGGGTGAATTGCGTAAACGTTTACAATTTACTCTAATTGTTCGTCCTTTAATTGCATTATATCACATCGATGAGTTGATTTCAAGCGATTGTATCTTTATATTTTTCAACTACAGGTTGAGTAAACAAGTGAAAAGTAAGGGCGGATGTTAAGCTGCGTACCAAATCTTTGATTTGGCTTTCGCAGCTATACTGCTATCCGCCCAACGGTCAATTATTGTAGGGGCGCCCTTTGGGCGTCCGTGCCTGACCAAAATACTCGCAATAAATGAAAAATGTGTAGGGGGCGATGCCCACATCGACCCGCAAAAATACAAACGGCATTGTAACCGTGCGCGGAATAATTCCGCGGGCATACAAACACGAAACGGAACAAAGGGACGCCCTCACTTGCAGGGCGTCCCCTCTCCGAAAACGATTCGCTGAATCGTTTTCGGATTCACCCCTTGCGGAGCGCCTTCGGTTTATTTCGCCGTTCTTTAAAAGCTGTGAACGGCGACCAGAGGCGCCGCCTCTGGACTCTGCAAGCCTTTGAAAAGGCTTGAGCGAAACTTTTGGTTTCGCGCGGTAGTCTGTTCGGGGCGTTAGATACCTCCGCGCATCAGAACAGCGGAGCTACCAGCTTCAGCAGCTCTCCCGCGACCTTGTAGAACAGCTTCTCATGCTTTATCGTCTCGGGAGTGACCTCGCGGCATTTCGTCAGCGTGTCCTGAAAATCAGCCTCTATATCGGGGATACACGGCGTTTTGTACATATACGCCGCGCACTCGAAATGGTGGTAGAGACTGCGGTAATCGAGGTTTATCGTCCCGACCACAGCCTTCTCGCCGTCGCACACGAACATCTTCGAGTGTACGAATCCGGGGGCGTACTCGTATATCTTCACGCCCGACTTCGTCAGCCCCGCATAGTGCGTCTTTGCGAGCGCATATGCGCCCTTCTTGTCGGGTATCCCCGGGAGGATTATCTTCACGTCGATGCCTCGCTCAGCAGCAAAGCGTATCGCGTACTCCATTTCGCCGTCGAGAATGAGGTAGGGCGTCATGATGTGGACGTAGCGGGTCGCTCGGTTGAGTATGTCCATGTACACCGTCTCACCGACTTTTTCGTCGTCGAGCGGGCAGTCGCCGAACGGGAGCACAAAGCCGCAGTTCGTGCTATCCTCGCCGTACGGAGCGCTCAGCCACTCGTCCCACTGAGGCTCGGTCTCGCCGACGTTCCACATCTGCAAAAACATCAGCGTGAATGTGCGGACTGCCTCGCCGCGGAGCATGACCGCGCAGTCCTTCCAGTGACCGAATCTCTCGCGCCTGTTGATGTACTCGTCAGCCATATTTACTCCGCCCGTGAAACCGACCTTGCCGTCTATGACAAGTATCTTGCGGTGGTCGCGGTAGTTGTAGTATGTCGACAGGAAAGGCAGTATCGGGGCAAAGGCTTTTGCCTTGATACCGAGTTTTGCGAGGCGCTCGGTGTAGTCATAGGTGAGGGTCGACATCTCGCACATCCCGTCATACATCACGCGCACTTCCACGCCCTGCTTTGCCTTGCGGGCAAGGATATCGAGAACTCGTCCCCACATATAGCCCTCGTCGATGATGAAATACTCCATAAAGATGAAGCGCTCGGCTTTTTCAAGCTCCGCGAGGAGAGCCTCGAACTTCTTCTCACCGACAGGGAAATAAGCCGCGTCGGAGTTGCGGTATATCGGGAAGCAGCCCGTGCGGTTGATGTAGCGGAAGAGCGAGTCCGTGCCCGAGCTTGCGAGCTCTTCGTCCGCGAGCACCTCGCTGTGCAGGGGAAGCATATCCTTGGACTGCGCTATCGTATTGATGACGAGCTTCTTGACCCTGATGTGACCGATGTCCTGCTTGGTGAAGAACAGCAGTATCGACCCAGGGACGGGGAAAAGCGTGATAAGCACGAGCCACGTCAGCTTGGCGGCGGAGTCCATTTCACAGTTGAAGAGGTAGAACACCATCAGCACCGAGAACAGCACGAGCAGGACTTTTGCCTGCGGGAGATACTCGGTGAAGAGGAAATAAATGGAGACGAGTATGCCTATCTGCACGATGAGCAGTGCAAGTATGAGGAAGGCTCGGCTGAATATGAGCCTCCAGAAGCTCTTTTTGCGTTTGGGTATCAGCCGAATTATGTCCTTGTCGTCCATTTTTTCACGTCCTTTGCTGGTGTATTTTGCAGGGCGGCGTTTCGTGCGCCTGCAAATAGTTAAAGAATTACGGGCGAGCGGAACTCGCCCCTACGTAAATACCAATGTAGGGGCTGCCTTTGGCAGTCCGCAAATCCCTGTATATCTGCGGACGTCCGATAGTCACCCCTGCAATCTGAGCTCTAAAGCACAATCTCAGTCCCGCCGACGGGTCGGATAGAGAGTATGCGGCACGCTCCGAGCCCGAACACCCTGTCCATTTCCGCGGCGTAGCTCTCCGCGAGGTAGGTCGGCACGAACGCCTGTATCGTCCCCGCGAAGCCGCCTCCGTGGACTCTCACCGCTCCGCAGCTGCCGAGCGCACGCTTGCTCAGCATTATCGCGAGCGGCAGCTCCTGCCTGTCGGTCATGCCTGCGGGAACAAGATTTTGCAGCAGCTCCGCCGACGATGTCCCCGACTCGTTGACAAGGCGGAAGAACTCCTCGAGGTCGCCTCCCGCGAGAGCCTCAGCCTCGAGTACCGCACGCTCGCTCTCTGCGAAGAAGTGCGCGGTGCGGAGTATAGCCCTATCTGAGCATCTGCCTCTCAGCTCGGGGAGGCGCGCGTAGAACTCGTCCTCATCCACATCGCGCAGACAGTCCGCTCCGAAGAACGCGGCAACGGACTTCATCTCCGCGGGGATAGCCGAATATTCGTCCACAAGGTCGGCGTGGCTGCCCTTGGTGTCGGTTATGCACAGGCTGTAGCCCGCGCCTTTGAAGTCAAAGCGCACGGGAGTCACCGCAGGAGCGGACGGGTCGGCGAAGTCTATCGCGACGAAGCCTCCCACTGCGCTGACGGTCTGGTCCATGAGACCGCTTGCCTTGCCGAAATACTGCGTTTCGGCGAACTGTCCTATTTTCGCTGTCTCCACGGCTCCGACCCTGCCGCCGTTATAGCCGAGATCGATGATAGTGCCGATGAGGTTCTCGAACGCCGCGGACGATGAAAGTCCGCTGCCGCTGAGCACATCGGAGGTCGTATACGCCGTGAAGCCGCCTGTTTCTACGCCCATGTCCGCGAACTGCGCCGCAATGCCGCGTATCAGTGCATTGGAGGTGCCGCGCTCGGACTCGCGCATTGCGAGGTCGGAGAGGTCTACCTCGCAGGGCTCGTGACTCTCGGAATATACGCGAATAAAGCCGTCGTTGGTGAAGTCGACGAGGGCGATGACGTCGAGGTCTATCGCTGCCGCGAGCACGCAGCCGTGCTGGTGGTCGGTGTGGTTGCCGCCTATCTCGGTGCGCCCCGGAGCGGAAAATACGCGCACGTCCTCGCATTCGGGACAGAGGCGGGAGAAGTGCTCGGCGGCGCTGAGGTAGCGGGCGCGCTGGCGGAGGTATTCGCGCTCGCCGCTGCCGTAGAGCTCGCGGAAGCGCTCGTCGAGGCGTCCGCTCGAGAGAGCGGAGCAGAGTTCCTGTATGGTCATGGTGGAGGTCCTTTCGTTAATGAGAATCGCGGGGATAGCCGACGTTTTGAAGCGAATTCTGCTGTTCGTATCGTAGGGGCGAGTTCCGCTCGCCCGTCAGTTGTCGGTATTTATCGGGGGCGCTCGGATAAGCAGCTTTGCCGTAATGCGCCCCTACAAAGCCTTCATACACATTATTATAAACTATATTGCAAAAAAAATCTACTATTTTTTACAAAATAATTTTTCACTCGATATTTAAGCTTTCAGCTCGATAATTTAAGTCGGGTTTGGCGTATGATATACAAAAAGCTGCTTCTATATTCGGTAAACTCTACAAAGTTGGCGAAATGACACCGCAGCTATTGACAAGTCCGCAAAATAAATGTATACTTAACGTATCAGGACACAAAGCGATAAATTAACTTTATTTAAGCTGTTTAAGGAGTGCTTTTTATGTCAGACATCAAGCTCATCTGTCCGCCTCTCCCCAATATGCCGTGGCAGGACAAGCCCTCAGGCTGCACGGCTCCGATGTGGAGGCACACCGAGAACCCGATAATCGGCAGGAATCCCATCCCCAACGTTGCGCGCGTGTTCAACAGCGCCGTCATGCCCTACGGGGACGGCTTCGTGGGAGTGTTCCGCGGCGAGCAGCGCGACGGAGTCTCACACATCTACTTCGGCACCAGCCGCGACGCCCTCCACTGGGACTTCGAGCCCGAAAAGATACCGTTTTTCGACGAGAACGGCGAGCCGTTCCAGCCGATATACGCCTACGACCCGCGCCTCGTCAAGGTCGATGATACCTACTACGCGATGTGGTGTCAGGATATGTACGGCGCGTCCATAGGAATCGCGAAAACCACCGATTTCAAGCGCTTCACGCGCCTCGAGAACCCCTTCCTCCCGTACAACAGGAACGCTGTGCTGTTCCCGCGAAAGATAAACGGCAACTTTGTCATGCTGTCGCGCCCCTGCGATAACGGTCACACGGCGTTCGGCGACATCTTCCTCAGCGAGAGCCCCGATATGCAGTTCTGGGGACGTCACCGCCATGTCATGGGCAGGACGAGCTGCTGGTGGGAAGGTCTGAAAATAGGCGGCGGAGCTGCTCCCATAGAGACCGACAAGGGGTGGCTGATGTTCTATCACGGCGTCGTCAACACCTGCAACGGCTACGTTTACAGCGTAGGAGCGGCAATTCTCGACCTCGATGAGCCCTCGAAAGTACTGCACCGCTGTGCGAGCTACGTGCTCACGCCCGAGGAGTGGTACGAGGAGCGCGGCTTCGTGCCGAACGTGTGCTTCCCGTGCGCGACCCTGCACGACTCAGAGACTGGCAGGATAGCGCTGTATTACGGCTGTGCGGACAGCTACGTCGGCGTGGCATACACTACCGCGCAGGAGTTATACGACTACATTCTCGCGCACGACCATGCCTCCGACGACGACAAGTGCCTCGGAAGACGATAAGAATTAAAGGCGGACTTGTGTCCGCCTTTTTTTGTTAGCCGCGCGGAGGTATCTAACGCTCCGAACAGACTACTGCGCGAAACCGAAAGTTTCGCTCAAGCCTTTACAAAGGCTTGCGGAGTCCAGAGGCGGCGCCTCTGGCAGGGTGTGGGACAGAGTCCCACGACGAAGTGCGTTCTGCAAGGGGATGAATTTCAAAACAGCCCAGTGGGCTGTTTTGAAAGAGGGGAGGCTCTGCAAGAGAGAGCCTCCCCTTGTGGAAGTCTGCATTTGTATGTCCGCGGAATTATTCCGCGCGTGATTGGTTGCTGTTTTATTGTAGGGGCGAGTTCCGCTCGCCCGCTAATATGCCTGTAATTGTCGGGCGCTCGGATAAGCAGCGCACCAAATCTTTGATTTGGATTGCGATGCTATATGCAGCTTTGCTGTAATGCCCCCCTACAAAATAAAGCCGTTGGGATTTGCGGATTTGCGGACGCCCGAAGGGCGCCCCTACAGAATGACACCGTTGGCGTTTGTAAAATTGCGGGCGCACATTGGGCGCCAGTTTGTAAATGTAAGAATTCGCGTTCGCAAACAATTCACTGGATTGTTTGCGAAGTGCGGCTTTTGTTTAAAATGTTAGTATTTCGCCGCCATAGACGGCGACTAAGGGCGTTGCCCTTAGAACCCACAAGGACTCTGCCCTTGACCCGCCAGAGACGCTGTCTCTGGACTCTGCAAGCCTTTGAAAAGGCTTGAGCGAAACTTTCGGATTTGTGTCCGCAAGTTGGTCAGAGCGGCAAGCTACATCTTATACGTCCTCGTGACGAGCTTCTCGCCAAGCTGATACGACACCGTCAGCTCGTTCTCGTCGAGCACCGCGGTCAGCACCTCCGCACCGCGCATACGCATGAATCCGCCGAGCAGACGCTGTTCCTCGTCGCCGTAGAATGCCACGTCGTCCGACGTGAAAAGCACGCTTCCCGCCGCGGCGTTGACCTCGCCGAGCGCCATTTTCTGCGACGTTGTCAGCGTATTGCCGTCGCTCCTCAGCATAAAGACGTCGGGGTCGCTGAGAAATGCCCGCCCGTTGAGCTGTCGGCGGAATACGGTGTCGAGGATAGTGGTGCGCGTGCTTATGCGTTCGCGGTGAGCAAAGCGCATATACGGCTTGTCGTCCCAGTCGAGGGAGACATCACAGCCTATGCGGCAGTAGTCCACTCTGCCGAATGCCGAAGCGAGCGGCACTCCGCACGCGAGAATGAGAGCGTCGCCTGCGCACTCGCGGAGGAAGTCCATAGCGTCAGTCATGACCTGACCGCGCGTCTTGTCGCGGCGGGGGATAATGCACGCCGCATAGAGGAAGTCGAGCTTCAGCAGTCTGAAGCCCCACACGTTCACTACCGTGTCGAATACGTCGCGGAGGTAGTCGCGGACGTCGGGATTGTAGATGTCGAGCGCATAGAAGCCCGACCAGTTTGAGCCGCCCTTGACATAACTGCCGTCGTCGTTTTGCAGGAGCCAGCTCTTGTGGGTCATGTACAGTATCGAGTTCTGCTCGCAGACAAAGGGCGCGAGCCATATTCCTGGAATCATTCCCGCCTCGGTGATGCGCTTTGCCTCAGCCTGCATACCCTCGGGGAACTTGCCGTGGTCGGCGTAGAGCCAGTCGCCGACGACCGACTCCCAGCCGTCGTCAATCTGGAACACGTCAGCCTTGTGTGCGGACTCTTCCATAGCGCGGAGGTCGGCGCCGAGGATATCGGCGCTGATGTTCTGGTAGTGGCGGTACCAGCTCGTATAGCCGAATATCGGCTTTGCCTCGGGACGGAGCTTCACGCCGAGGAGGTCGAAATAGCGGTCGAAGACCTCGTTCTCCTTGCCGTCGGTGAGCAGGAGCTTCAAGCCGCCGTATCTGCCGCTGAGCGCGAGTCCTCGGCAGTCCTTGGAGAAGATGAGCTCGTCGGAGTAGGTCTTTGTCCTGATGAGGGTGAAGCCGCAGTCCTCGGAGAGCGAGCCTACGAAGTTGTAGCTGTCGCCCGTGCGGACGTAGCCGTAGCTCCAGCCGTGGAGCTCGCCCTGCGCGCCCGAATATCCCGTGAACGTGTAGTCGCCGTACTGCGAGAATGCGTGCTTGTCTGCGATGCCGTAGGGGATGTGGTCGATGCCCTTCATCTTGTCGTATATAGTGTGCTCGTAGGAGTCCGTCCACGACTGGTAGCCGTTGAGGAAGATGCGGTCGGACTCGCAGTAACCGAAGCGGAAGGTCGCGGTCAGCTCGGTGATGACTATCTCATCTGAGCTCTCGACGGACGCGGTGAAGACGTCCCCGTCGGTGGAGATATCGAGCGAAACAAGGTCGCTTTTTATGCTTCGGCGCGTTTGGACGGTGAACGTCTCGTCGCCGTATTCATACGAAAAAGTAACTGAATCGAGCTTTATCATCAGCGTCAGCCTCCTTTGTCAGACCTTTCTCAGGTAGTAGACTGCGGCGTCTATCACAGTCTCGAGCTCCTTTGCCGCGAGCGAGAAGTCGTCGGAGGGCAGGAGCTCGCCCTGTATGAGCTTCTTGCTGAGCTCCATGAACGTGTGCGCGAACGACACGTAGAAGAGCTGGAAGTTCTCAATCTCGCGGACGCTTCCGTCCTCGAGCCCCGCGAGGTACGCCGACTCGAACACGGGGTAGAAATTGAGTATCGACTTGTCATATTCGACGAGCTTGTCCTTGGGGATATTCTCGCGGATTATCATCAGGTCGAATTCGCCGAGGAGCTTCATGAAGGCGGGGTGTGCCTCATAGAGGACGATGAACATACGCATGAGGTCGGCGCACTGCTTGAGACCCGTCTGCTTCTTGAACACAGGCGACTCGAACACGCCGCCGAACATTTTCTTCAGCTCGTTCCACAGATGTGTCATCGCGGCAATGGTGATGCCTGTTTTTGTGCCGAAGTAGCGATAGAGGGTAGCGACTCCTATGCCGCACTCGTCGGCGATATCGGTCATTTTCACGCTTTCGATGCCGTCGCGCAGGAACATCTGCGCGCTTATCTCGACCGCGTGGTGTATGCGTTTACTGCGGAAATTCTGTGCCGAATACTCGTTTTCCACTTGACAAACCTCCCTTTTTATGGTACAATATGAGTAGTATATGATAGCTAAGCTATCAGTGATAGACATACTCTATCACTTGATAGCTATAGTCTATCACATTTTCATATTTTTGTCAATAGCCTTCCCGTGCAGTTGGCACTTATACAGGAAAGCCCTGTTTTTTCGGGGAAATGAGCCTGTTTTGAAGGGCTCGGGGATAAGCGGACTGCTGAGCGAATGGTGATATATATGTCCGCGTATAAGCTCCCACATCGTGTTTACGGTGTGGGAGCTTTTTCATTCATTTTCAGGAATTATGCAGCGCACCGCCACGCGGCTCCTGCCGCTGAGGTCGCAGGTGAACAGCGTGAGCTGCCAGTCCTCGGAGCTGCCGCCGAGCATGGAGGAGATATCAGCTCCGTCTACGCTGTCGGAGCTGATGACGGTGTAGCTGTGCTGATTGCCCTCGCAGTCGGTGAAGAGAATCTCGTCGCCGTCCGCGAGCTCCTTTATCCTGCCGAAGTGACTGCTGTAGTTGTGCGCCGCGATGACGAGGTCGCCGCCGCTTACCGTGCCGCTGTATCTGCACGGTGCGCTCCTCAGTGCGGGATAGCTCAGCTCGTTCACCACGGGGAGCTCCACGCCGAGTGCGGGTATGGTCAGATAGCCGCAGTAGTACCGCCCGTCGAGCTCTATCGTCGGGAGCGGGGGAGCGGTCGTCACCGTCGTCTCGTAGGGAGCGAAGAGGTCGGGCTCGGCAGTAGTGACGGGGAGCGTTGTCTCCGCCGAAGTCGTCGGCTCGGGTATCGCGGCTATGAGCTCGGAGAGGGTGCTTTCAGCCTCCTCCTCGGCGCGCCTGTTTTCATTCAGATTATACAAGCACAGGAACAGTGCCGAGAGTATCAGCACTGTTCCTGTTGCGATAAGGACTGTTTTGAGTTTATTCATCGTCGTCCTTCCTGTTCGGTACTATCAGACCTGCCATGAGGAAAACGAGTCCGCCTGCTGTCAGCGGGAATATCGGCCACCATAGCTGTCCCGTCTGCGGGAGCTTCGGCTCCTTTGCGGAGGTAGCTGTCGTAGTGGTCGGCTGAGTCGTCGTATTCTTGTCGGTCGTCATCAGCGCGGCAGTGGTCACGGTCGTGGTAGTTGCTGTAGTTGTTGTGGTGGTCGGCTGTGTGGTGGATGTAGTGGCTGTACCTGTTCCGCCGCTCGTCTTGCGCGAGGGATTGTAGGTGTTCTTTATCAGGTACTGGGTGGAGTTGTAGTCGATGATTACCTCGTACTTGACGGGTATCTCGCGCTCGACAACGCGCCATTCAGCCTCGGGGTCGAGGTTCTCCCACCTGTACTGCCAGTTGTTTTCCTCGTTGAGGGTTATCGTGTCTGCGAGCTCCTCGTTGCAGAAGAGGTCGACAGTCACATACACGGGACGGCGCTTTGCGCGGTCGTCGTTGTCGACCCACACCTTTTTCACGGTGTAGTAGTCCTCAACTCCCGCGAGAGTGCTGTTGCTGTACATCTTCGGGAATATCCTGCTCTCGCCCGAGTCGTCTGCCTTGACCTCGAACAGCAGGGGAGATGCCTTGTACATATTGTGGTCTATCTTCACGCTCTTTGCCACCGCGAGATAGAGTCCTGTGTCGAGCGAGGAGAACGAGGCTGTGCCGTTTTCGTCGGTGTCGCCCTCGGACAGATACGGCAGCTTGTCGCCGAGCACAAAGCTCTCGAGCGCCTTTGCAGTGCCGTTTATGTTCTCGGAGGTGAGCTCCGATAGGCTGACGGGGTAGTCCTCGTAGTCGCCTGTGAGGACGTATTCGTTGTTCTGCACCTCACCTATGCGGTATATTTTCCAGTGTATGCCCGCTATCGGCTTGCTTCCGCTCTCGCACACGAGCACGACGGAGCTGTCGGCAGATGAGGCTGCTTCGGGCAGCACCATCACAAGGAGCGAGAATGCTGCTGCAATGCTCATCAGCGCCGCGAGTATCCTGTTGTTTTTCTTCGGCATTATCATCACCTCGAAACGGTTATTCCTCCTGCTCGGGAGGTGCGGGCGGAGAGTCGGCTCCCGTCTCGTCACGGGAGGCGGAGGTCTCCGCTGTCTCTTCATCGGGAACAGGCGCTTTCTCCGTTCCCTTATTCTTTCTATCGGTCGCGGACTTCCTCCGCGCGTTCAGTCTGTCGTGCAGGAAAACGAGTATCAGTGCTATCAGCAGCAGCGGTATCGCCGCTATCGGAGTCACTATCAGCGTGTCGACCTTGAACGCCTCGTTCTTGACGAATACGCCTTTCTTGACCTGTGCGTTCTCCGTGCGGACTCCGCGCACGAGAAGCCTGTGCGTGTTGATACCGTAGGGGGTACACGTCATCAGCGTGCAGTAGTCGCCGCCGTCGACGAGCTGTAGGTCGTCGGTCTCGGTCGGGAGGACTATGCGTATCTGGTCGACCTTGTAGGTCAGCAGGCGGTCGAGTATCGTTATCGTGAACTCGTCGCCTATCTCGAGCTCGTCGAGGTCAGTGAACAGCTTAGCGCTCGGCAGACCGCGGTGTCCCGAGAGGACACAGTGCGTGGACTCTCCGCCTACGGGGAGGCTCGTGCCCTCGAGGTGTCCCACTCCGACCTGCAATACTTCTTTTTCGGTTCCGTGATATATCGGCAGCTCGACGCCTATCCTGTCGATGTCGATGTAGCCCATTATGCCCGTGCCCGTGATGTCGAGCGTGTCGGAGTAGCCGTCCACCTTGTCGGGGATAAAGAACGAGTCGGTCGTTGAGCGGAGCCTGTCGTTGTAGTCAGCCGCCGCGTCGAAAATGCTGCTGAGCTCGTCCTCGTCGGAGTTGGAGAGAGCCTCGTTATAGGTCGCGATGACCCTCGACGCGTGCTTGGAGTTGACGTAGTTGCTTATCGCGGGATATAGCAGCACGGACGACCCAATGATGAACATAGCGATTATCAGTATACTGAAAAAGTGCTTTTTCATTGAGTCCTCCCTGCCGCGATACAGCGGCGGAAGCGGCTGCCTCCGCCGCGCTGCGGTCAATTACGGTTTATTTTTCCTTGATGCTCATTCTCTTTTTAACGATGAGGAGAACGAGTGCGCCTGATATCATCAGTCCGCCGATGATGTAGAATATGGTCGTGCCCACGCCGCCTGTGGTGGGGAGAGTTACGCCCTTCTGGTTTTTGATTTCTGCTGTAAGTAAACCATTGGCTTCGTCACCATCTATTGCAAGACCGCCTGTTGCTTCAAGCTTTGTGACAGCGTCAACAGTATGATCGGCTGAAATAGTGAATATCTTATCCTCTATTGTGTTATAGCCCTTAGGTGTTGTGGTTTCCGAGAGCTTGTAGATACCGTCATCAAGTCCGTTGAATGTGAACGTTGAGCCTGCACTTGTTCCGTCTTTACGGTTTATCGGAGTCCATGTTCCTTTTGCACTGTTATATTCATCAGTTCCCGTTGCACTTGGTATCCACTTGTAGAGCGTGAAGTCAGCACCTTTGAGAGCCGCGTTTTTCTCATCGACCTTGTTGATGACAAGATCATATGTGAATACTGCATTTTTCTTTTCGGGAGTTTCGCTCGTAGGAGGATTATCAGGATAAAGAGGGTTTTCGGGGGTATCGGGAGTGTCAGGGTTGTCTGGTGTATTAGGAGTAACCGACGGAGGAACCCAGTTGGGGTCGTTTGCATAGGCAACCTTATACTTGTTGATATTGCCTGCACCGCCTATAACTGCATTATCATTAAGCTTAGCTGTGTACTTGATGGTAATGGTACCGCTTGTGAAAGTTTTGTTAGAACTCTTAAGGTCGGCTATTTCATACTTGTACATTGTTCCGCCGGTAGTAGAAGCGGGTGATGTGGTAGAGGCAAATTCAATTGGTGTGCCTTCGCCTGTAACGTCACCATACCAGATCTTGGCGCTGTCAGTATTAAGTGTAAGACCCGCACACATATCATCATAGAAAGTAATGGGGTACTTTGAATACTGAGCGTAGTTTTCGGGGAGTGTAAATGTCAGAGTGTAAGGAATGTCATCTCCGATATCATAGTCAGCAGACTTCTGACCTGTCTGATTAAGTTCAGGAGATGCATCGGAATCGTTCTTATCATCTACGGCCTTGTCAGAAGTGGGGAGCTTTTCCTTTGTTTTTATTTCTACTGCACCCTCTACCTGAAGCATATTGAGAGTTCTGGTCTGCCCGTCAGGGATATCAGCTATATCTTTAATGATATAGTATCCGTCATCTACCGGGGTTGCAGTTGAGGAAACAGTTGTACCTGCATTCTCGACATATCTTCCTATTATCTTAGCAAACTCCTGTTTCTGGGCGTCGGTAGTAAGATTACTGATAGCAGTTGCAAAATCATTGGCAGTAGTAGTTGTGGTCATCGATTTGAAGATGTTTTCATCACCTTCGCCGAATACCTTGTCTCCTTTTAAAGCCGTGATCAAGTCCGTGGAAAGACCTGAGAGGTTTGCACCGAATGTAATGTTACCAAGTGCTGTTCCGTCGCTTGAAACCGTACCTTTCAGGAGCTGATATGCCTTGTATGAATGTGTGCCTGTTGCTTCGGAGCTGATCTTGATCGAACTGCCTTCCGCAAACGCAGGGATAGCCGCAGCGCTCGCCGAAACAGCGAGAACTGATGTCATCAGTATAGCCGATAAGCCTTTAAGAGTTTTTTTCATAATCTTTTTTCCTTTCATTTAAATGTCGTGGTTTCAGTGTGTGGGGGAGGCTTTATCGTGCCGCCGCCTTTTTTCTGCGTATGAACAGCAGAATGAATGCGCCCGAGAGCATCGCCGAACCAAAGAGGATATACGGCAGTTCTCCCGTTCCTCCCGTTGCGGGGAGGGTGTAGGTTTGGTAGTTGGTGAATCTTTTACTCAACTCAGTTACAGAAACAATAGCAGTCAGGTATTCACCGATTCTGTTGACATGAACAGTGATTGTATGAGGTTCGTTATCATAGATAACACTGGGGTTGCTTCCTACTACTTCTTTAATAACGAAGGTATAGTCACCTTCCTCATCAAAATACAAGTCCTTAAAACTGATGATACCTGTTTCTGATGTTGAAACAGATGAATATAGCTTGTTGCTATCGTTGGGACCATATAGTTGAAAATCAAAGCTATCTTCAGTAAAATCTCCTCCGACAAAATCCTTCTTTATATCGAAGTTAAGCATTGCAGCGTTAGCGGCAAGTGTAAAATCAAGACCGGTATGAGCAGGACATTTATTGTAAGCGTCAATTATACTCTGCCTGTTCATTTTGAATTTCAAGTGATCTTTGTAGTCGTTTTTGAGAGCGGATGAATCGGTTGGAACAGTTGAAATAACATCGCCATTAGAATTTCTAGTTTCTACTATTTGTGAAACAGGGTGTAATTCTAATTTTACATCAAATACAGCTTCATATGCGTCTCCAATATAGAAATTCTTGTTGTTCCTAAGCCACACAGTATCCGTTCCTTTTGTGGTACTCCACCCACCATCAGATTTACTTTTATCTGTAACATAGTTTGATGTTAATTCAAACTGTGTCGTACCTAACGTACCATGTTTGTAATAATCATCATGTTCAAAAATGAGATCGGTTCCTTTGTTTGCTCCAGAAACGATTTTAGTCGGACTTCCGTCTGAATTATAGATATTACATGAATTGACTTCAGAAACATATGCTTTGAATTCAGTTGTAGTGATGATTATATTCCCGTTTTTATCTATGCTCGTTTTAGTTTCTGTGTATGTACCGCCATCAGCAATTTCGATATCAGCATGAGATAATTGTCTTTCATTCGGTACTACAAGAACATAGAATTTTTCATCACCAAACTGAATATAGGATTTCTTGAATGTATTAGCATCATTTGGATTAACAGAATCGTTAGAGGCACTTACTTCATAAATCGCATGAAGCCTTTGTAGCCCATTAGGATCGGAGGAAGCAACAGGCTCACAAATCTGTTCGATTTCGTTAAAAACGACATTATTGACATTAGAATTCGGTACAAATCGAAGTCCACTATTAGCAGGGATGTAAGATATTACTTCTATCCTTCCATTCTGAGGAATACAATAAGCATACCGATCAGAATAACCATCTCTATTTTTTAAGTAAAGGGGGACATGATTGTTATCAAAAATAAGGTAATCCTCGGAAAGGGTACCGTGGAATTCTGCGAGGTATTCGTGAATTCTATCTTCATGGCGTTCGTCTAAATCGGTTTTAACATAAATCTGAGGTTCGATTACTTTGACGTACACCATTGCAGTACCGTCAAACTGAATAATTGCCGAATCAGAATCATTGCCAACATAATAAGCATACTGTCCTTGTTGGGTATCCACGTTGTTTGGATTCTTGCTATCCCTGATAAGGGTATTCTTTTTATCATTATCATTATCATTATTACGAATCGTGAATCCATTGCCGGTAGCATTCACATCAGAAAAAACAGTAATATGTTGACCGACAGTTATTGTCAATGGATTATCCGAAGAAGAGCCAGCACTCCCAGCAGATATCTGAGATAGATTGACAATGTTTAGTTCAGTATCAGATGGTGTTGAATTCGATGTCAGAACGTACACCGAAAAACTCTCCGCCACGAAATCCGCACTGTCGGCGGAAACATCAGCGTCCGCGACCTCTTGAACATCGCCTTCATCGGAAATATGCAGCAGCGAGAAATCACCGCCCGAGAGCGACTGCTCCTCGGGGAGGACAATGCTCACTCGAACCTGCGAATCCTGAGCGGGCTCGAGCTCCTCGCCGTCGGGAGACCTGAACGTGATATCGACTGCGACAGCCTGGATATCGTCGGGAGCCTCGTCACCGAAGTGGTCGGCAGCCGCCTGAACGGCTTCGTCTTGGGAAATATCGAACACGAACATCTCCGTATCGGGAGGGAACGCACCCCTGTCGGCGTGAGCCTCGACGGTTATTCCAGACTCGCTCTCTGCCGAAAAATCGACTTCTGCGGGTTCATCGGGGAGTACAGTCGGCTCGGGGACTATGTCCGCGAGCGAGACCATGCCGAGCAGCTGCTCATCGCCGATGAGGTATGACGTCAGAGCAACGCTGCCGTCGATATCGCCCTCAACAGCGGATATCTCGTCGTCCGAGACGGACTGAACGATGCACGACCTGTCGGCTTTTCCGTCGAGGTCGGAGTCGATGAGGAGAATATCTCCGCGAGCGGGCGAGCCGCGTGTTACAGGAACAACGAGCCCTGCCTTATCCAGCTCGAGCGACCATGCCCAGCAGCCCGAGCCGTAGGGGATATCGTCGCTGCTGACACCCGCATAATTCAGGCAGAAGTAGGTGAACATAGTGTTCCATTCGCCGTACGGATTGCCGTACCACGCGCCGTAGCGGGTATAGCCGTTGTGGGTCTCGCCGTCCTCGGCGTGTACGAAATTAACGCTGCTTTCGGAGTAACCGAGCTGGGATTCAGCGATTCGGGCAAGATTCTCGCCGGCGATATCGGTCAGCGGAGGCAGCGTAGCCTCCCACACGTCCTGCGTTTCGAGCTCGGAGGCATTCAGCGGTGTGACCGTGATAGCCTCGCCCGAATCATCGGCATTTGGGAGGTTCTCGTCGACCATAGCGGTACCGATACCTCTCAGCTGCCAGAAGACGCCACCCGAAACAAATACGGACAAAGCAGTGACAAAGCACGCAAGCTGTCTGCGCTTCTTCTTGGAGCTGCGCAGAAATTGTATGTACTTATTATAAGGTATGCCCAAGTGTTCTCACCTCCTTTAAGGTATTGTTAAAAAAATCAATCTTTGTTATCTGATTTCCAGATACGGAAGAGCATTCTGCCGACCATTTGCTCGTCGCTGACGCAGCCGATAGCCGAGCTTCGGCTGTCTATGGACGTATCGCGCCTGTCGCCGAGCACGAACATCTTGTCGTCGGGGACGACATACGGGAACGAAATATCGCATTCTCCGAGGCTTTTGTTGATGACGTAGGGCTCATCGAGGAGCTCGCCGTTCACCGAGACATTGCCGTCTGCGTCAATGTCAATGCTGTCGCCGGGGAGACCGATGACACGTTTCAGCAAGAGCTTGTTCTGCCACGCAACGCAGCATAGCTGTCCTGTTGAATAACGCTTTGTTTTTACAAGCAGTATAATATCTCCGCTGTTCAGAGTGGGTTCCATACTATCACCCGAGACCTGTATTACGGGCAAAAAGAGAGTTGAGACGAGTACGGCGGCTGCCGCGACCACGATGAGGACTGAGAGCGTGCTCATGAGCACCTTTTTCAGCCTTGCGCGGTAGGCGAGCTTGTCGTGGACGGCACGCACCTGCTCGGGAGAGGGGAGCTCCTCGGACGGCGAATCTTCGACGTCTACCATCTTATATACGAGGTCGACGAGCTCGCGCTTATTAAGGTCTTTGAAATCCTTTTTATCCATTTATTTATCCTTGCAAGATGTTAATTATATGAATACTATATGTATATTATATAACACATGAGAAAATATGTCAACCCGAAAGCAAGAAAAAAGGTGCACAAAATTGCGACTATGTAATTAACAAATCAAACAAAAAGAAAAAATAATATAAAATCAAAGAAAATAAATGTTATAGATTTTACCGATTATTGCGCTGAGTGGTCAGACAGGGCGGATAGTCAACTGATATTATTAATAAAGTGTTAAAAAATAATTTTTTGATATATATTCATATTGTGCACCAAAAAGTCAGAATGTGAGTTGAAAACATGGCGGCGGAAGTGTATAATACAATCAGAATCCAAAAGCAAAATTTGTCTGCTCAATCTGCACAATCGGGCGGACAAGGGTTGCCAAGGCGGGCATGTTGCCGATAGGATAGCGCGGCACGGCTGTAAGAATTCCTTTAGCTATCCGTATTCCTATTGTAATAGAGGGCGAATCAGAACAGTCTTATCTCCTTTGGGTTTTGGAGCTAAGGCTGTTGCTCTTTTTATAGGAAAAAATGAGGACAATTTCAACATTTCGGAACACCTTGTCAGTTTTCAACAAAAAACGGTGGAAAATTCTTCTGAAGTTTGAGTTGACAAAGCCGCGAAAGGGTGGTATAATAACATTACTGTCGAACGCGGCGATGCGATGAGACAGGTCAAACAGCATCTTGAAAATTGAACAATGCTAAGAAAAAGTAACGACCCTTGAGATTCCTTTGCGAGAGCAAAGAAAGGTCAAGTAAGAAGACTTAAAAACGCAGTAATAACGCAAGCGTTATTGAACAG
>Ga0247608_10001094_pt1 | contig 39320 bp, 40 predicted proteins | sample 176DNAGHGlowgp2_FD_193490 | JGI IMG/M metagenome (GOLD analysis project Ga0247608, IMG submission 193490) | Sheep rumen microbial communities from Palmerston North, Manawatu-Wanganui, New Zealand - 1766 DNA GHGlow gp2 | ecosystem: Host-associated > Mammals > Digestive system > Stomach > Rumen ...
ATAAAAGGCTGAAATCCTGACCGTCAGGCTCAACAGCGAACACATCAAGGTGATGATCCTCAAATTCTTTTGCAGCTATAGAATTATCAGTTTTTATAAGCTCGATCTTGCTTATATCCTGGATAAGCTTGTTCAGGGCTTGACGAAATTCAGGTGTAACAGAACCTTTTCTCTTATCGTGCTGCCAAATCCAGTCGACAAGCTCATCAATATCAGCTTTAAGTATCAGTTCTTTTGCATTCATGATCATTCCTCCTAAAAACCTATACGGTACTGTTTATTCTCAGCTGCATTTATCATCTGCGGCATAGTTATATCTTCTGCTTCAAGCGTGGTAAGCAGCGTATCGCTTATATGACAGAGATCCTTTTCAGCAAGTCTCTGAGACATATTCATAATAGCAGATTCAAGCAGGTTGCGCACAAAGCGTCCGTTGCCGAAATCGTGTATCTTCACTGCATCCTTGAAAATGCTCATAGCCTTTTCAGCAGCTTCGTCTGTGAGCAGCATACTCTTGTTTTTCACCATAAGTCTCAGTATATCCAGCAGTTCAATCTCGTTATAGTCAGGAAAATCAACGTGAAACGCTATACGGCTGCGGAGTCCCGGGTTTTTATCAAGGAATTTCTCCATTTTATCAGGATAGCCAGCAAATATTACAACAGTATCATCACGGTTGTTTTCCATTTCCTGAACTATCGTATTTATTGCTTCATCACCGTAAAGACCGTCGCGGTCATCGACCAGTGAATACGCCTCGTCAATAAATAGCACTGAGCCTTTAGCTCTCTTGAAAGCAGCTTTGATAGTGGGGGCTGTCCAGCCTACATACTTACCGACGAGCTCAGAACGTCCGACTTCAATGAGTCTGCCCTTCGGAAGCAATCCGTTATCACGGTATATCCTTACAACGAGCCTTGCCACCGTCGTCTTGGCTGTGCCAGGATTACCGGTGAATATCATGCTCCTTGCTGGATTCTCGTTGATTATCCCGCGCTCCTTATAGATCTTATTGAGCTTGAAAAAGGATACTGTCTTGCTGATAACGCTCTTGACGCTGTCGAGACCTATCATCTCAGCAAGCTCATCTGCTGCCTCACCTTCCGCATCGTCTATTTTTCGCTCTGTTCTTGCACACGAAGCATAGGCAGGAAAAATTTTTGTCCTGATGTACTCGTTATAGTAATCATTGAAAATTTCGTCGAGCTCGTTTATGTAATATGCATCAGCTGAGTCGTCAAGACGCTCAAAAAGCTTATCGGTCACTTTTATCTGTTTTTCCTCTGCAAGCCTGGTCAGATAATTCTTACAATCCTCTAAACCAACAGCCTTCTCCCGGAGGTTTACAAGCAAGATCTCATTTTTCAGATGCACGGCGATCTTCTCCTCTGTCTTGACATCATGCCTTTTGAGGTTAAAAACAGTCAGTGTATCGTTTTTGTGTTTCAGTGCGTATCTGCAAGCATCTTCGATCATCTTTTCCGAATAGTCAGCAAATTCGCTCTCCTTACGCGAGGGGTTGACACTTATCATGACTGTTCCACCGCTAATATTGTAATAAGCTTGCTCGATAAGATCTCCGCGGCTGTTGCAATAAAGCTTCTCATCTATGAATAATACTCTGCCTGACTCTAATCTGTTTGCTTTCATAAGTACAGAAACGAGATTATCTATCGTCGTTATCGTTCTTTCGCTATCATTCCCCTCGATAAGATAGTGTACAGGATGTCCGATGAATCTGTCGAGCGGCGAGCTTGCTATACGCACTGCTTCCTCGGCAAGGTCTGGCATATATATCTTATTAGCATATCCCTCAAGGTCAACGGCGTTTTCCGGTGAAACAATGTGCTCATCAAAATGCGAATATCTCAATGTCTCGATCTTCATTAATTCTTCTATGTCATCAGGTGCATCGACGGTATGGTGTATCCTCAGAAATGCTTTTACATTTTCCGCGGAGATCTCCTCCTTTTTGTATATCTCGCCTTCAATTTCGAGCATATTCCAGAAATTATCGGTCTCACTTTCAAACACCGTATTACTGCCGTTTCCACCGATGAGGAAAATGCACTCTGTTCTTCTGAGGTAAGTTATACAGCCGCAGAACTTTCCTGAGTTTTTTTCACAGTAATGCTTGCATTTCACAGCAAGGTCATCGCAGAGCTCTCTGCCTTCATCACTTCTCGTATCGACCGCATTTGCAAGCTTGACTTTACATTCAAAATATCTCATATACTTCACCTTTCTTTCGATTCAGGAGCCGTCATTATTTCTTATTCACGTATTCTCTTATCGGAGGATAGCTGTTGGTATCGTTATTAGGATAGCGCTTGCCAAAGAGCTCCTCCACCTCAGAAAAGCTGTCATACATCGGAACATCTCTCGGATCAACAGGAGCATTGTAAACATAGCTCTTATAATGCTCACGGAAGAATTCCTTGCGTGCTGCTTTGCGCTCTTTTTTAGTCATAGTTATACCTCCCACTCAAATCTATCAGGATGTGAACTCGTTTCTCTATTAGTATAATAACACAGACAATGTCTTAATAAGAAGACATATGATATGTTATACTGCTAGAAGAAGGAGGCGGATAATGATGAAAAAGCCAAGAATACTTGTAACATCAGCCCGTGAAGCATTGAGGTATGTTATGACGCATATCGACCACCCCGACCAGAACGATACATACGCTGCGATATCGATACAGGACACATGGAACGGTGGATTTGGTTTCCAGCTCTCTGAGAATCGTTACTGTAAAGGTGTTCTTACACTATATTTTGACGACATTGAAGAGCCAGACTACGGTTTTAAGCTTTTTAAGAAGGAACAAGCACTTGATATTATCTACTTCATAAAAGAACACAAAAATGTTGATACACTTCTCATACACTGCTACGCTGGGGTATCCCGTTCAAAAGCCGTTGGAGTATTTGCACGGGAATACCTTGGAATACAGCCGACTAAAGATATCGTCTTCAATGATTATGTTTATTTTATGCTGAAACACGTTGCAGACGAGATCGGAGAAAGTGAGGTCAAATATGAATGATATCTACAGCTATCTCAACTCAAAGGATGTTGAGGCACACTGCCGTAGTATAGACCATAAGTTCAACTCGCTCGAAAGCTGCTTTATTATCAATGACTGCTATCGTATCAGCGTTCAGGAAAAGCACCGTCTTTTCCGTGAGATATTGAATACAATGCCTGACTCTGCTCTTTCTAACAGAATGACGCGGGATCTTGGTTACAGCAGCTTCTATACTGCCCTCAAAAAGACTATCGAAGCAGAGGAACATTATCTTGAACTGCTGAAACACGGCGGCAGCAATATGGTCTATACATACAGGTATCGAAACGAAAAAATGAACAATTTCTTTGAAGAGAATTACATTTTTTCTACTTATGATACCGCTTTAAGATCAATGTATAAGGATATCAAGTGTGAAATGGAATCTGAGCCTGACCTTGAATACTTTGGAGAAATGACAATGCGCGAGCTCGATACAGGCAAGCATATTGTTGCTGATTTCGACAAGAACGGAAGTATCATACGGATATACGGTTCATATGCACTCGAATACAGCGAGGAAAACGAGATCTTTGACTGGTGCTGGGTACATATCCCTGTTCCGTTCAAGGAGGGAGATATCCTTGTAGAAGCCAATAAATCATATACTCACAGAGACAAAATGGTTCTTACATCAGTCTGCTACTGGAACAGGGATGAAGAGGAAATGAAACGGCGTACAAGCTATTGGGATGTAACAGATATGACAGCTTATGGCTGCTGGGTCGATGAGACAGGTCACTTGTACGATGAATGTGTCCATGATTACCATAATCTTGCTTATTGCAAAGATGAACTCATCGGAAGGGAACGTATTCTAACCGCACTGAGTGCCTGCAAACAGGGAAGAATTAACGATTCTATGCTGATCATAGCTTATGAAGCTGTTCAGAACGAGATCGCTATGAAAAGGACATTTCCCGGCTGGGATTATCTTGAAGAATACTACAAAACAGCAGGGATAGGTGACATTTATGAAAAACGCAAGCTTATCAAGGAATATGAAAGGAATAAATATGGAACAGATCACTTCTTTTATTGATTCGCAAACTCTCAGGAGAATGCTCGAAGGCAAAACACTGCCTCCTGCTGTTGAGTGTATACTTATAGCACAGTCCACCTGCCGCTCGGTAACTGACAAGATCAATGCCAGTTGAAATACAAAAAAGCCGCAATTCATCGACTGCAGAATCAAAACGACCTTGGCGAGGATGCCAAGGTCGTTTTCTTTTTTCTGATGTTGATATCATTCTTCGATTTTGTTAGGATGTTTCGGCTTGCGTTTATATGCCTTCTTATCGTCGGGAGCGACGCGCGTCACGGGATTGAGCCCGTTCCAGTCACGGCGCTTGCTGTCATTCAGCTTTTTCTGCTCCTTCTTGCTCATTTTGTCAAAAGGTACGAACTTTTCCATTATTCTTCACCTGCCTTGAAATTGTAGATAGGCTTGATAATCTCGTTTATCTCGACGGTATCGCCAATATTGTCAACGATATCGTTCAGCGACTTGTATGCCATGGGGCACTCATCGAGCGTTCCGGCGTTTACAGAAGTCGTGTAGATACCATCCATCTGCTTCTTGAACTCCGAAACAGTGAAGCTCTGCTTTGCCTCCGAGCGCGACATAAGACGTCCGGCACCGTGAGGAGCAGAACAGTTCCAGTCGGGATTGCCCTTGCCAGTGCAGATAAGGCTGCCGTCACGCATATTAATTGGTATAAGCAGCTTTTCACCTGCCTTAGCCGAAACAGCTCCCTTACGGAGTATCATTGTATCCGTATCTATATAGTTGTGGATAGTCGTGAACTGCTCCTCAACGTGGAGGTGCATACCCTTGATGATCTCGTCCATCATCGCCTGACGGTTTATCATGGCGAATCTTTGAACTATCTTCATATCATGGATATACTGGTCAAAGGGCTCGCCCTCGCAGTAAGAAAGATGCTTGGGGATACCGACCTTTCCAGTATTTTTAAGGCGCTTTATTGCTTCCTCTATCTTCTTCTCCTTGCCCATTTCCTTGTACATCTCTATGAGTGCCTTTACATCTTCTCTGTTTCGGGCAAGATTAGCGAAAGCCTTCTCCTGATAATAGCTTGCAGTCTCGACTCCGAGGTGACGCGAGCCCGAGTGGATAATGATGTAAATACAGCCGTCCTCGCCCTTGTCAGCCTCGATGAAGTGGTTGCCTCCGCCGAGAGTGCCTATGCTCAACTCAGCGCGTGCTGACTTTATCTTGTCGTAGCAATAGAGCTCGGTGAGGTCTATCTGTTCCGCATAGCGGTGAGCAGTCTCACGAACGCTGAAGCCAGAGGGTATCTTTTCGTGGATGAGTTTGTCGAGCTTCTGGAGCTCGATGTGCTTCTCCTTGATACGGATCGTTTCCATTCCGCAGCCGATATCCACGCCGACAAAGTTGGGCACTACCTTGTCGGTAACGGTCATAGTGGTACCGATAGTGCAGCCTGCGCCTGCGTGAACATCGGGCATTATGCGTATCTTTGCCCCCTCAGTCATAGGCTGGTTGCATATCTCGGTTATCTGCGACATAGCGGTCTTTTCGATAACATCTGTAAACACCTTGGCGGTGTTGTATTTTCCTGTTAATTCAATCATAGTTTCCCTTTCCGAGTCTGCAAATGGGTACAAAAAAGCACTCCCGCAGGAGTGCCTGACATATTTGTGTGCGCAAAAGATCAGCACACGGCTGTACACATATGGCAAACTCCATGCTTTTTTGTTTTATTATTCAGTTTTAATGTCGGATATGATTTATAGCTTTTAGTCATGGCGTTCACCGTCCTTTCGTAGAATATGGCTTTATTATAGCTGTGTACAGCTCGGTTGTCAAGTGTTTCCGCAAAATGTAACTGAACTGTAAACGAAAGGACGGTGTAAAATCAGTTTTGATCTATAAAATGAAGAGATACATACATTATTGCTTCACCATTACTTAGTTCTCCCCAAGCATCGACAAATATATGCAATTCATAGCGTCTCATTATACCGTTTTTCTTCTCATACAATACATATCTATCAGAATCGTGGAAAATTAGGATATAACCTTTAGTACGTCCCTTATTCATTACTGGCTTGAACCCCATGAAATCCTCTGCTTTTATTTTCTTCAGCAATTCATAGAATATGATATTATTGTCTACGCCTTCATATTCTGAGAGCCAATCCAATTCATATGTTCGCAAATAATAGTTTCTTCTCTCACTTTCTTCTAGAAACATAAAAATTCTATTTATCAGTTCTTCAGCCGAACCATTATCGACAGAATATTTGTCAATACCAAGCCGGCTGTATTTTTCAACATATTGCCTTTGAAAAGGAGTAAGGAGTTCAGGTATGAATTGATATATCTGTTTACATACCCAAGGTGGAAGATTATCAGCTGAATTATAATGACTATTGTTATACTTTTTGCAACTGTTTCGGAACTCGCTAACGAGTTGCTTATGCGGCAGGCACCAACCATAATACTCATCATCATATATCTGACGATACTCTTTATTATAAACCAAATTGACGGCTTTATCGAAAACATCTTTGCAAACATCAATGTCTAGAATCCCATCATACAGATCAGAGAGATTGACCTTTTCTTTAAGGACGTCTCCTTTAGTATTGATATATAGATATTTATTATCACTTTCACTGGCTTTATGTAATGATACTATAGCGATAGTACATTTCTCCGGCGAATCAGGTATAATGATACGAACATATTTCATAAAATAGCTATTTCTGACCTCAAAACCATTATTATACCACATTTCTTTGAGGAATATAAGCATATTATCGCCGCGATAGCCATTCAACAGCTTGGGTGTACTTTCAACATAATCCTCAGAATCCATCCAGCCTATTGATATCCTATTTCCTTTCGTCCGCGTTTCAAATTCATTGTTGCAGGCATTAAGGTCGCCGACTGCGTTTTCGACATCAAGGATATCTACAGTACATTTAGATGACGAGCCATCGTCTCCGTAATATTTATACTTTCTGGCATCGTTGACATATATTATCGTATTTATTCCAGCATACAGCTTGGCAAGATTTTCTTTCATCAATCATATTCCTCCATAAGAGTAAAAGTCGGAGCTTCGTTTCTTTTATAATTCACCAACATCAGGCGAATCCCACATTTCACCGCCGTATTCTATGTAGTACGAATAGAATTCCTTAATCCACCTGCGGTCATTCAAATTAAAATCGTATAATTTCCCGCCAAAATATAATGCCACATAATCAAATGAATTCTCAAATCTGCCAAGCGTTCCTCCGTCGCATAATGGCAGGATCCTGCATAGACACTCGAAACGCGAAGCGAACCTGCGGCGTATTACGTCCTCGGGAATATCGTGTCCGCCCTCGGAAACTCGCTTTGCCACACGAGCTATATGCTCCTCGACCGTATCCAGTCCCAGATAGATCATTTCAGCTCTGAATCCGTGAGCCTTCGCTTTTTTGATAGTTCGTATGATCTGGTTTCCTGAGAGAGTGGTCTCCTGACAGAAGCTGATACCGTTTTCGATACAGAAGTTTATCTCCTCGAGAGCCTTACGCCCGCCGGCGATGAGGCTGCCGTGCTCGAGTGCGAGCTTGTCTGCGTCGATTATGTGTCCGAGCCTGTTTTCATCAGATGTGTACCATTCGATAAAGGTGCTCTTGCCCACGCCGTTCACTCCTGCAACTATCGTGAATTCTTTCTCATTATCGATTGCTTTTCTTACACTCATATAGATTCACAACCTTCAGCCCTTTATCTTGCGACAATCTCACCGTCTGTGCAGTCCCGCCCTGCTTCTGCTCGTCGTGGTAGCAGATACAGTAGTCGGCGGCGCACTCAACGAGCCGTACATTTCTCTTTCCCATACAGCCCTTGAAAAAGCGCTCAGATGTATACTCGATACTGTCCGCACGGCTCAGAACGCTCTTGAAGTCGTATTTCTGAGTAGGCGTCCAGTTCCTTGTCTGCTCCTCGTTGGAACACGGCAGTACAAGATGCAGCTTTACCTCGGGGTATTTGTTGCGCAGTCTTATTACGTCAAGCGCAGCTATCGTATCGAAGCCGCAAGCACCTCCTGCATAAAAATCTGTTATCCCTTCCTCAGCTATAAGCTTCTCGAGCACGCCGTACAGCCGCTCGGAAAGCTTTTTCGGGTTTTCGGTTATTTCTCTGTGACCTGTAAAACAAGCGGATTTGTACATAGTGATATTTCTCCTATCGTTTTTTCTTGATTATCTGTTATTTGGAGATGAACTCCCACAGCTTTTCTTCATCTTCCTTGTCGCGGAATTCATCTATCTCCCTTGCACCGTTCTCATGCGTTTTGATATAATTGCTCACAGCACCGATAAGTGCCTCGTCTTCGGGAAGCTCACCCTCATACAAACCGACATTTATCAAGGGAGATAGCTCCTCCTGTCCGCAGTAATAGTGCTTTATAGAATGACAGTCGACATACCTCCTGTGTTCTCCGCACATATAACCATCTTCCATATAATGCAGGCATCCGGGAGTACAGCAATCCAAGTTATTATCATGCGTATAGATTACGACCGCATGATGAGGTCTGTGGAAAGGCTGACAGTCCACGGTCAGGATATCGCCCTCTTTATAAGGCATTGGAAGGTACAACCTACCCATATCAGGACGATACCACATTTGAGATTCCGAATCAAGAACGCATTCGCTTCTGTCATTTTCCCAAGGGTAATAAACATTTATAATGTCAAGGTTTCCTGTGATAACATAATTAGCCTCATATTTGTATTCATTGTCAACAAGGCGATAGCGCTCGATGACATACCAGAAATCATCATATTTTTTGTTTTTATAATCCTCTCCTTCAGCAAAAAAGCTTTCATGGTACCAGACAAACTCCTTATATGAATGGCAGGGCCATGTATGGTCTTCATAGAATTCGATACCATTTATGGTATACCGTCCTCTTTCAGTGACCTGGAAAAGAATGTCGTGGGACTCCTCATGAAGCAATTGCAGCCCGAGCTCATAGGCTTTTACTGTCGCAAGGACTATTTCATCCTGTCTGTCGCTCAGGTGCGGTCTGATTCTTTCTATGTATTCAAGCTTCTTGCTCAGATTAATTGGCAGACAGGGCACGATCTTAAAGCAGTCATAAGCACGAATATACTGCTCGCGGTTATCGTAGAGCCAGTTCCTGTAATACTCATCGCCAAAATAAGCGAGTAATTCTTTTAAGATTGCTGATAATTCCTTGTTCATTTATAACTCCTCCTGTACGCAGTAATAGTGCTTGATAAAATGTATCAAGCTCATCAAATAACGGCTTAAAGTAATTGAAAATATCCATAGCTTTATCACTTTTTCAATTAGATCAATTATGATCCTGTTCACCTTCGTATGTGACTCTGTGTATTTCTTCTGTCAAAGCATCAATCGCCATCTCATAATGTCTTCTTATAAGTCTGATAGGTCTTTCCATATATCCTGTAATATGTATACTGGGACTGTTATACTCCGGTTCATGAATCGTTACGTCGATTAGAAGTGACTTTTCGTCCAAAACGTTATGATATTCACCAGCTATACCATACGTCAATCCTTTTGTCAGCTGATATGCCGCATCATATTCCCAATTTTTGCAGCCATATATTTCCTGACCATCAGATCTCTTAAAATAACTCATTTCTCTTATCAGCAAAATATCCTTTCTGTAACAATACTCTTCTTTAATTCGAGAACCAAAGTACTGCCATGTCTGAAAATACAGCCTTTTGAAATATGAAAAATCAAAGCAGTTATATTCAGATAAATAATAATTCATAATTTCCCAATTATAGATCAATTCTTCATTTTCTTCCATAGGTTCTGCATATATGATCTCTTCAGTCTCAGGTTTCTCTTCCTGTTCAAATATTACTGTTCTGACGCATTCGTCATCAGCTTCAAAGGCTGAAAAAGAAACAGTATCCAATGCGGCATGTGTATTTCTTAATACTTCTTCAACGCTTCCGTTGCCGCTTATGATGATATGAGCTTTTCTTCCGGCAAATCTGTACAAGTATTGTATCATTTCATCAAGCTGTTCCTTTTTATCAGCAACGAGGTCAATATTTCTGATTATAAGGGTGACCCAGCCTACCGAATGATATATCTTTTCAAAGAGTTCATCAAGAGTTTCATCTCCGTTTAAGTCTTCTATACACGCCTTTGCAATATAACGGTAATAATCATAATTACAGTGTACAAAACTAATGGCTGAAAACATATCATAATAACAGTCTCCGTGTATATCCTCACAAGCTTTTTCATAAATGAATCTTTCCAACGTATTATCTGTCAGTTCTCTATCCCTGCTGTTTATATAAACAACTGATTTTTGAGACTGATGAAGGAATCCGAGCATATTCTTGTCAATTGTATTTCTCATAATAGTCCCTCCTTAATACTATTATTCGCTCATTTCAAGCCATACCCTTTGAAGCAGGTCGTACACATATTTATTATATCCTGTTTCATTATTTGACGGGATATTGAGCAGTTCGCTGGCAAAAGCTCCGACCGCTTTTGAACGTGAAACGCCGGCAAAACAGTGAATGAGCAGCGTATCAACATCATTTTCATGCTTTTTAATGAACATTACAATGTCTTTAGCCTGATTCGGTGTTATCAGCTTCAGACCGTGCTCGGGCTCTTCGATATCATCAAAGTAAAGCGTGAGAACGTCCTTGCAGTATTTATTTGTCTTTAGTTCAAAGCCAAAGCCTCCGCCGATAGTATCCTGTATGGATATTGCAGCGTATTTATCAGTCTTTTCGGGAACTTCTGTAAGTCCTGGCTCGCAGAAATGCCTCATAACATATTTCAGCGCATTCCTTGCGGAAGTGACAAGTATTCTCGGCTTTTTCATTTTATCAGCCCCTTTATCTTCATCAAACTGTCAATATCTCCGTTACTGTACATTTCCAAAAAGTCTGCTATTCGTATCTCGCCCTTTAGCAGCCTGCTTAATACGATAAGTACCTTTTCACTCTCCGGCAGCTCTTCTTCCGGACACAACTCTGTCTGGAGGATAGGAAAATGAGAATGCCCGAATGCGCCATTGCATGAATGGAGTTGGTCTTTATAGTATCCAAGGCAGTACAGGCACATATCTGTATCATCGCTGTGTTTCATGTAATCCGGCAACACTTTATAATGGTTAACGTCTGCGACAACTGCATAATTATCGCCCGATTTGACGATATCTCCTATCTCGTATTTATGCGGTATCTCTGCATATGCGTTATGGACATTGTACTCGGCGTCTACATATTTGGAAATAAAAATGGCAATAATCTCTTTATGAGAATTCAGTTCAATGATAAAAGGTTCAGTATCAACATAGTTAAATTCGCGCATGATTATTTTACAATCTTCGCCCTCCAACATTTTTGTGATTGCAATAGCTCTATTCAATTCAAAGCATATAGTACCATTTATTTCATAATCGTCCGCTTCTATCGTAAATACTCTGTAATGTTCACCATAGAACGAGGCGTCATTTATGTTTTCAAGTAATCCCTGCTTAAATTCAATATACTCCTTCAAAGTCCGTTTAAAATCTTCAGCGAAACTGTTATATGCCCCTCTTTTAAAGTCTTCGGTAGAGTAATGTTCATATCTCTCCCGCAAAGCTGCAAGTTTATCATTGAGAGAACGACAGCGGCTCTGCGCGATAAGAATACATTCAACCGCCGGAGCGAGTGTCTGACCGCTCAGGTGCTGGCGAAGCGTTTTCGAGTCAATAAAATCAAGTACAGATGTTTTCATTTCTTATTTCTCCCTCATCAATCTTCTCAAGTCTATCGTGTTCATCTATCAAGGTAACAATGATAATGCTCGCTGTGGTCATATTTCACTATCGGCTCAGATTCCAGTTCAAAAGCCGTGCATATCTCAGCGATATATTCGTTCCCGATATGTGGGCTCATATATATCACAGCCTTGCCCTTGGAGGTTATCTCCACGCGTCCTCTCGGATAGTAGTCGAATCCGACTTTTCTGCCGCAGGGGAGGATATGCTCCCACAGCCTTTTGTGGTTGTAGGTATTGCCGGATTTCGCTATCCCCTCTGGAATGCTGCCGTCGAACGGATAGCAATGTAGTTTGCCGTTTATAAGCCAGAATACGCCTCTTTTCATACTATTCACCCTTGTACATAATAACGCGGACTTCTTTTCCCATTGTCCTCATATCGTCTATATTGCAAAACGTTCCTCTCGTCTTGCCGTCCCATAGCATAAGCCCTACATCAGCATCTTTCGCCATGGCTATATCCTTCTGCCTATAGAATTGGAATCCTGACATTCCTTCCGCAGGGATATGCTTCTCAGGGAAACAGCCAAGATTATTCCTTGTATTCTCTCCGCTGACATAGACATCAACATTGCTATAACGCCGCTCTACGAGATATTCCTGGACGAGCTTATCTGCTCCGAAGCAGTCACCAATAATAATTTTGTCACCTGTCTTGCAGATAAGATCAAGTGCTGCTATAGCTTCAGCGTTCAGCCCGCTTATGGTTTTTGAACCTCCAACAAATACTATCATAATCGTTCCTCAAAAACTTGATATCGCAAATCCTTTGTTTCTTCAATTTGATTATAACATATCAAAACTCATTTGTCAAGAAGAAATTACAGATTCTCTCGTCTGATTCTGCGAATTTTCGATTAACAAATATAATTATCCGCTTTTAAGGATTTGTAATATCATATATAACTGCGAATAAATAAAGAAACAGCCACAGGATAGTACCTGTGGCTGTCTTTCAGATTACACTATTATAGTTCATACGTCTATGTGATAGATCGAAGCGTCCGCCTCCTCGCCAGTTATTGCAAGAACAGCCGCCGTATAAGCGCTGAGTTGATCCTTGTACTGGTGGTCGAGTGAGTTCGCCTCGGCATTCGTCTTGTAGTCGATAATGTGCCATTTGCCGTCCTTCTTGTAAAGCAGGTCAATAACGCCGTTCCACAGCGTGAACGTCCCGTCAGCTTCTTCGGCTCTATGGCAGAACGGCACTTCACAGTAGACTTCTTCAGCTTCGCGCAGCTCCGCCAGCAAATCGCTGCCGATATCGTTGCTCTGCGGATATCCGCCGCTGTTCATGCACTCATACACTTTTTTCAGCATATCCACGTATTCGTCCGAAGCATTATATTTCCTCACTATCTCAGCGGCGAGCTTTTCGGGATCCGTTTGGCTTTTCGCAGAGACTAAGCACTCCATAAGCCTGTGTACCATAGTCCCCACAAGAGCTGCATTCGTGCGTATCTCCTTTGCACGCACCTCAGTATCGGCGTTATCCTCGAAATCATCCTCGGAGTCTATAACTGACTTCAGCTTTATCTGGCTCGGACGAATGATAGCATACGTCGGTTTTCCTGGCTCCGTTTCATTAAAGAGCGATGTTTTTTCTGCTTCGTCATAGAGCTCAGCAGCTTTAGCCTCCGTACGCTGCGCCATATCCGTATCGTCAGCTTGATTTATAAGGCTGAATATGTCACCATCGGTATCGTACAACAGCGGTTCCCACGGATTTCCGTTTGCAGGTTCTCCCGAAGTTTTTACAGCGTTGCTTATTATCAACAGATTACGCGCTCGCGTCGCCGCAACGTACAGCAGGCGCAGCTTTTCGGCAGTCATTGATTCCTCCTCGTCGATAAATGCAGCCGGATAGCGTTCTGTTTCAGCTGCTTTCAGCGTTTCACTTGAGAGCGAGAATATGTAGCAGTCACTTCCGTCAGCATTATGCTCCGTGCGTTTGTCTGGCGAATGAGCTGTTGTGCGGGGATCTGCCAGTATCACAACGGGAGCTTCAAGCCCCTTGACCTTGTGCAGATTTGCAATGTGTACACGGTCGCTGTCACGCTGCAGGCTGATACAACGCTCCTGCGCGGATTCGTCAAGCAGATTACGCAGGAATGCCGCTCCGTCACGAACGCTTACGACCTCCCCTTGCACTTCCGCTGACCTTAGCAGTTCAATCGCATAGTACAGGTATTCGAGATAAGCCGCCCCCGTCTTTTCAATGACGCGCAGCTCGTCCATAGCAGTGCAGAACAGCGCAGCCGGAGTCATTGTGCGAGCTCTGACAGCAAGCTTTGCAAGCTTGTCCTTGGCAACTCTTATCTCGTCGGAGTCTGGCATTTCGTCATCCTTTGAGTGAAACAGCGTGAGCCTGCCGCCGCTATTCCTCAGCTCGATGAGCTCGCTGTCGCTAATGCTGAACACCATGCAGGTCAGAGCGCTGTATACAGCCGTTTTATTATACGGATCAGCCGCCGCCTCCATAACAGGCACCATTGCGCACAGTGCAGGACAATCGCTGAACTCTATCTTGCCCTCGACCATTACAGGGATATTGCAGCGCTCGAATTCACGCAAAAACTTGATGATGTGATTCTTGTTATTGACTATGAGCATGAAGTCGCTAAATCGCACATTTCGTGCAGGAGCTTCATTGCTGCTCTTTATAAGCTTATCCTTGTCACCGACAAGACTTCGTATTATCTTAGCGACCTGTACTTCGTCATCGACTATCGAATTGCGATTCATCTCCACATTATACGTCCATACGCCGCCGATAAGAGAGCTGTCGTCCGTATCCTCTATCGGAATTGGACTGAATCTGCTCTGGTGTGGCGTATCTTCGGGAAGCAGCCGCTTGAATGTGTCGTTGAACCAGTTTCTGAGTTTTGCAGTTGAACGGAAATTACGCGTCAGCTGCACTACCTCACCAACACCGTTCTCAAACAGCTGACGTACCTCCTTGAAAGCGGCTACATCTGCCGAACGGAAGCGGTATATCGACTGCTTGGGGTCTCCGACTATGAACAGTGAGCCCTTTCGCGGAACGCATTCACGCCAGTTTGCTACAGGCTCTTCCGCTGTGAGATAGAAGAATATCTCCGCCTGCATAGGGTCAGTGTCCTGAAACTCATCGATGAGGAAATAGCTATGACGCTCAAATATATGGCGTATGAGCTTGCCGCCGTTCTCCGCGTCCTTTTTCAGCATATCGCGCAGGTAAAGCTTGTAGTCAAAAAATGTCAGCTCACCGTTTTGGCGAAGTCTGTCAGCTATCGCTCTTGCTGCAGAAACGAGGAAATCCATCGTGAACGAGTATCTCAGCTCTGTCAGCGCTCTGAACATGTCAGTGTCTTTTATTTTGAACGAGTAGTATTGAACTCTTCTGCCGTCATAATACTCAAAAAGCGACTCGTCGAGCACGCCTATCTCACTTGGTGAGCACGTCAGCCGGAGCCCGTCCAGCTTTCCGAGAACGTAGCACACGTTGTCGATATTGCTGTTCCACGCACGGCTAAGCATATCGTATTTCTGCATAAGCAGGTCCTTGCTCTCGCGGCAGTCTCTAGTTCCCTCACTGATGGCTTCCGGGTGACTGTAAAGGCAGCGCAGGGCATTTCTCACAGCAGTTATCTCATTGCTGAAAATGCTCTCGATGTCTGTATCATCAGGCATTTCGTAAATGAAACGCGATGCTCTCGCTTCTATTATTTTGGGAATAAACTCGGCAAAGACCTCGCCGGGGCGATTCTGGACAGACCCGAAACTCTCGTACTTCGCAAAAAGCTCATCGCCGTATTCGCGCCTGAGTATAGCTGAATATTCCCGACGGTAGACCGCTCTCATCTCATTCTCGCTCTTGACCGCCGAATCGGAGGGGATACCGCCCTCGACGGGGTGCTCGTGAAGTATCAGGTGCGAGAAGGAATCTATCGTACCCATAAAGCATAGGTCGATGTCACGGAGCGCCTCAGCGCATCTCACTCTTTCTGCAAGTTCGACTTTTTCATCAGTCGAAAGGCGTATCAGCTCCTTTTGAAAGCGCTGGTAGAACTCCCTTGCAGCAGCCTTTGTGAAGGTGATAGCGCATATTTTCCCAACAGGGATACCTGCTCTGACCATAGCAGTCATGCGCTGAACGAGCTGAGTGGTCTTGCCAGAGCCTGCACCTGCTTCAACGAAGAAATTGGTGTCTATCTCAGTTGAAATACGTTCTCTTGTGAGCTTGTCCATATCAGTCATCGTTCTTCACCTCCTTGCAGATCCCCGCGAATCCGCAGTATCGGCAATTATCCTTCACTTCAGTCCTTCTGAAATCGGCACTGCTCACTCCGTATGCAAATTCTTCTATCATCTGCTCCAGTTCATTTCTGATCTGGTCGTTGTATTCACATTTAACCGACCTGTTGTCACGCAGATAGCGGTATTCGCCGCCGCTTACCGTAATACCTTTTGACTTTTCGAGCATGGCCGCGTAGAGGAGCACCTGCATACACGAAGCAGTGTCATTCTCTACATGAGCGATCTTGCGGCTCGTTTTGAAGTCGACAATAACGTGCTGACCGTCAGGTGTTTTCTCCAGCCTGTCGAGCCTGCCCTGGAGTTTTATGCCTCCGAACTCAACAGGCTCAATATCGCACTCAGACTCCTCTACAGTATTCCCTTTTCTGCTGTCGAAGCCGTTTTCGACCATTTGCATTATTTCTTCACGTTCGCGGACAGCGTCAGGTACGTTCACAGGAGGACGCGACGTCAGAAAAGCATCAAACCGCCGCTCCGCCTCTGAAATCAGTTCCTCCCTCGACCATTTCTGCTCAGCCGAATCCTTCATCAGGCCATGTACGAGGATACCGCGGTCAAGCGGACCTATAACAGTGAAAACATCGTCTTCCTCGGGCTCCTCGAGCCTAAGGATCTTCGAGAAATAGTATTTTCTGGGGCAGGAGAAATAAGCCTCGACAGAGCTCGGCGAGAATGGTCTGTCAAGGCTGACAGAAGCCGTTGTTTCCGCCGTTCCTTCCGCCACCGTTCCGATGATCCTATCGCCGCTGTTATACGCTCTTCCTATCAGCCTTTGAGCCGAAAAGCTGTCATCGAAGAAGCCGACACGACTTACGCTGTTCCTGAGATCATCGAGAGTTGAAGTATCGCCGTTCTTCGCCCTGAATATCTCGAAGAGCTGCGACGAAGCGTTCGACTCCTTTAGCTCTGCCGTATCATAACCTGAATAGGAAAGATGAACAGTGTTTTTGAGTGCCGAGGCTATTGTTATAAGGTCGTTGAGCGATTTTTTTCTGTTGTTTATGACAGCCTCAGAAGTCGGCGCAGCACTGTCATACAACAGAAAGTCGCCGTCGGGTACGAGGTAATTCTCAGCCGGTGAGCCGGGGAAAATGTCGGCGGACAGCCCCGCAATGAAAAGTTTGCTCCTGAAACTGCACACCGCCTGTCTGATGCCGGTCACATGAAGCGCTCCTTCACGGCTGTTCTCACAGCACACGCTTTTGCACAAAAGCTGAGGTATTATATCGACCGCATTTCCGCCTGAAAGCATGGTATATGCATCGATCTCATCGCAGACCGCCTTGACCGCAGAACGATCAATTCGCCCGCTCACACCGTCACGTATAACCGCATAGTTTTTGACGATATATGATATACCTCGCTCTAACTGTGCCGCGATCAGCCTTGCTGACTCTGCGAACTCACTGTTCTGTGGAAAGCTGTTCAGATAAGCCGAAAGACGGCTGTCGTTCTTGGACTTGCTGCCGGAAAAGCGCATAGTGCCCACAAAATCAACGAGTGTTCGGAGCTGTCTTTCATCGTTTATGGCGAGGTCATCAATGAGCCTCTGACGGTCGAAGCACTCGCTGAAAATGACGTCATACAGGGCGTCACGGCCGTGTGCTCCGCTTGTTTCCCATTTCATAAGGTCTCTCAGCAGACCGGCAGCCGTCGTATTAGTCAGCGGTATCCCGCAGCCAAATGTAACTGGGAAACCGTATCTGCCGGATAAGTCGTAGAAAAGCTGGGAATACTGCGCTGTATCCGTAACGGCAACAACGTATTCGTCGAAAGGGGTATCGTTTCTGAGTATCGTATCAATAATGTGCTCGACCTCGTTCGCAGCACCGTATGCCTCTGTTATATCGCAATAATCCACGATACCTGTCTCGACATTGAACAGCTCACGGAGACTGACCTGCCTGTATCTGCCGTCAGAGACTACGCCTGTGAGAACAGCTTCAAGCGGCGTTATCGGGTACTCGCTGAGTGTTATGAAGTCAGCATTGATGGGCTCGGCATTTTCAACTGCACGCCTTATGAGCTGTATCCCGTCGATCAGTCCGTGCGCCTTCAACTCGGCTATGTACCTGTCGTAGACTTCACCAAGAGCCATGCTGTTCTCGCGGAACTCACCATGTGAGAGCTTGTCGTGCAGTGCCGTGCTCTCGTAGGAAATGATAAGCTTACGCAGCGTATCGAGAGCCACAGCAATGTTCTGTGCATCTGCAAAGGAAGCTGACGAGAAATAGCTGATATCGTTCAAAAAGCTGAAGATAAGCGCAGGCTCGTCTGCTGACCTGATGAATGTCTCTGCGGTAGTCTTTCCGCTTCTCATCAAAGCTGTCTCAGCGAGCTCTGTGCTGCTCATAACGCGCATACACAGCGTATTCACGCCGTGACGCGCAAGGCTTCGCAGGAGCTCGGTCCCATTTCCTCCCGGAGCCAGTATAATAGTTTCTCTCATAATTTCGCCTCGTTTCGGGAATGTATAGTGTATAAACGACTGAAAATTATTATTTTATACTATTATACTATATGCTCATGGTATTGTCAATCCATGTTAAGAAAATATCAAATCAGCCACTTTTCGCGCTGAAATTCAACTGTTTCAGCTATCCTAATTTTTAATATTATATCTCGGGTATTGACAAACCCGATATTTCGTGATAGAATAATAATAAGGATTGATAATATCAAACAAAGGAGACTTTCCTATGGATTCATATGATATAACTGTACTTAAAAAGAGAGACACCTCAAAAGCTGCCGTTCTTCTGCAAAGGACATTCAAGGATAATACGCTGAGATCGAATTACTCGGCAGCATACGTAATAGCTAAGACGCGAGGTAATATACCGAAGGATTTTGACGCTTTTCTTGAAGAGTACCCTGTCAGACCACAGGTATCCCCTGTGCTGATGAACACTCTCGGGAACAAGTGGGAGGTATTGCACTCACTTGCAAACAACTGCAAATGTGAGGACTATGCGGCATATCTGCTGTTTGAATCGTTCTGTACTCATCCGAGAGAATACAGCGAAACGCCCGCAGGACTTTCAAGGCTGTCTGCACGGCTGCTGGAGATATCTCCCGACAACAGACTGGCTGACCTGTGTGCAGGTCAATCCTCATTTATCCGCGAATGTCGTGTCCTCGGCTATGAAAACGACTGCACTGAAAGCGAGATAAATGCCGAACATCGCGTGATAGCAATGATGAGAGCTGATATCCTCGGCGGAAAAATAACTGTTACTTCTGAGGATTCATTAAAGCTTGAGGGCGAATACGACAAGATATTCTGTCATAGCCCAATGGGAGTAAAATGGAAGTTTTTCGACCCTTATTGCAACCATTCCGCCTCTGCTGACTGGCTTTTTGCAGGTAAGTGCATCGAGCTCATGGCTGATAACGGAAAAGCCGTATGCGTATTCATGAACAGCACTTTATGGAACCAGTCAGACAGCAAATGGCGGGAAAAGTTCGTATCCTCAGGATATATAGAGACTATAATCGCACTTCCGACCAATCTTTACAGCGAAACATCTGTATCATCATCATTGGTAGTGTTCAGCAAATCGAACAATACAGTGAATATGATAGATGCAACAGAGATATTTACGCCTGTTCGCCGCAGAAACACACTTTCTGATGAAAATGTCGAGGAAATTCTCGGACTTCTCGGTAAAAAATGCGGAAACAGCCGCACAGTAGGCTATGACGAGATCGCTGGCAACAATTACGACCTCTATCCCAAAAGCTACACGGAGGAAGTCAAAGTTAAAAAGGATTCCGTCCCATTCTCCGAGCTTATAACAAGAGTTACACGCGGTGCGCAGATAAAGGCAGGTGACCTCGATTCGCATTTCAGCGAAAGTGAAACAGATACACGCCTGCTGATGCTTTCCGATATGAACAAAGGCATCATTTCAGATGAGTTGACATATCTTAAAGGGTTAGACAAGCGCTACGACAAATATTGTGCAACTGACGGCGCATTAGTTATGACAAAGAACGGATTCCCTGTCAAGACTGCGATAGTCGACCTTGAAGATAGTCAGCGCTATCTTGTAAACGGCAATCTGTATATAATCGAAATCAATGAGTCAAAGATAGAGCCGTTCTATCTCAAGGCTTATCTTGACAGCCAGCAGGGACAGGCACAGCTGCGCAGTATCCTTGTCGGAACTGCAATTCTTAATCTGCCTGTTGAAGCGCTCAAAGGGCTTATGATACCGATGTGCTCTATGGCTGAGCAGAAAAGGATCAGCGAAAAATATATCAAGAAGCAGCAGGAAATTATCAAATTACAGGAGCAGCTCGAAAAGGCTGAAAAGGAGCTCACTGAGTTCTTCCTTTTGAGCGAATAAGAAGGTGATTATTTGGATGAATGTATCTCCATATTCAAAGCGTGGCTCCTGTCGCGCGATGGGATAGCTATACCGGTTTATAAGCATCCGAATCCGGAATATCAATTTGATGAGATACTTCTTTTGGCAAAAGAATATGGAGATGAGGCTATAAAAGAACTTTGCAACGAATACGATAGTTCTCCTTCGGAATCATTCCATGATAAGATAGTCTCATATTATCGTCAAAACTGGTGTAAAGTTCGTGTATGGGGAGCTTTCAACGAGGAGCTCACTTTCAGAGTATGTCCTGATCCTAATGAATGGTATCCGGTTATTGTTGGATTTCTGCTGGAGAATCCTATGTTTAAGAAATCGCTTATTACTGTTGAAACTGATACACTGTATACTGCTAAATACACTTTCTGGAACAAAATAAGTTATGATTACGCCGTTGATAAGAAAAATGCGGAATTTCTCACAAATTCACTCATAATGTATGTGCCGGAATAATATGCATACCCATTTCTCATCTCACAGCGTTTGGTGTTGTGGTCGGAAGCCTTATGCATCAGCTTACCGCTCATAAAGTAGTTATTCATATCTTTTCCTCCTGACATTATTATTCCATAGACAGCAGGCGTGATCTGCTTTCTATGTATCTGCCACAGGAGGCGCACAAATCGTTCACAGCGGCTTCAATCGCTCTCGGTGGTGCAGCTTCCCGAACTGTCACCGATGCCGTCAAAAACGGCTCACAAATCGCTGATAGGTTTACTAACAGATGGTTTTCGGGAAAACAAAAAAGGACTCGATTCCAGTGTTTTCACATTTCGTGAAAACCACTAAAACCGAGTCCGAAACTTTGTATACTATTTTTTGCCGAGAAAATCGATGTTTGCCTGTATTTCGACCTTTGGAGAGCTCCAAAACTACCTTTGTGGGGGTTCAACTCCCTAAAAAACCTTAAAACACCCCAATGTCATCCCTCATTTTTTCAATAACTTTTCTGAAATTCGGGTAGCAAAAAAGCCCGATATTTCGGGCTTTTTCTGCATTGTCATACATTTAGTCATGACGATATGGCGGACAGAGAGGGATTCGAACCCTCGATACGCTATTAACGTATACACGAGTTCCAGTCGTGCGCCTTAGACCAGCTCAGCCATCTGTCCACTATGGTGCGAGTAATGGGACTTGAACCCATACGTCTTACGACACACGCCCCTCAAACGTGCCTGTCTGCCTATTCCAGCACACTCGCAAATTACAATAAATATTATACAACGTTTCGAGTACAAAGTCAATAGCCTTTCAAAAAAGTTTATTTTATAACTAAAAGCAAGTGACTTATAATAGATGAACAGAAAACAAAAAATCGCAAGATATCCCCTAAACATCGCCGAAATCTCTGATTTGTCAAAATTTTTTTCGACACTCTATACTTCTTTATTCTTGATTTATTATTATAACTGATATATAATGCGAAATGTAATTTAATAAGAAAGGAACAATCCAAAATGAACACAACAAAAATCAAAGCACTCATCTGCGACAACTCCGTACCCACAGGTACAGCTCTCGCCTCCGCGCTGACCGAACATGGCATATTCGCCTACACCCGCAGCAATACCGAAAGCACAATCATCAACTCCATAGTCTCAGAGGCACCTGACGTTGTAATCAGCTATCTGACTCTCGGCGACTCCGACGTTGTCACGCTCATGCACAAGGTACGCGATACTATCACCGACGCACCTGCATTCATTGTCATCTCGGAGATAAAGAATACGTTTATTGAGAGGCAGGTAATGTCCAACGGAGCCGCCTACTTCATCGCCGAGCCGATAAACACAGATGAGCTCGCCGAAGCAGTAGCAGCAGTCTCGCGCAGCACATTCCCGCCAAACATAGCTGACCCCGAGATACTCGTGACTGAAATGATAAAGAAGATGTGCATTCCCGCGAATCTCAAGGGTTACAGATACATCAGGAGCGGAGTTCTTGAATGTCTCAGAGACAGGACTCTGCTCGACAGCATAACCAAGCGTCTGTACCCGACTATCGCTGAGCGATTCGCAACAACTCCCGCCCGCGTAGAGCGTGCGATACGCACAGCTATCGAGAACTCGTGGGAGCGTGCAGACAAGTCGAGCATACGCAGCGTTCTCGGCTACGACAACTCTTTTTTCAGCGACCGCCCCACTAATTCCGAATTCATCGCCATGCTGTCGGACAAGATACTGCTGCAAATGAAAAGCCCGAACATAATCCGACCGTACATATCAGTCGGCGAACAAATAACCGTAACTGCCAATGCGGCAGAGCGTGCAATACTCTGATAACTAACGAAAACCGCTGTCAGCCGAAAAGCCGACAGCGGTATTTTCATACTATGAAGCCAGTAAGGAATGCCGCAAGCGAAGCCGCGAGTGCGACAACAATGAGCGGCTGGTCGAAGAAAGCGAGGACTACTGCGACTACCGTGCCGACCACCGAGGTGACAACATTGCCCGTACTGGAGAAAATGGCGGGTATAGTCATCGCGCTGAGAACGGCATAGGGAATGTATTTGAGGAAGCTCCGCACAAAGCGCGACTCAATCTTCTTCCTGAAAAATGTGAACGGCACCATTCGTATGATGTAGGTGGTGACCGCCATTACTATAATGTATACTGCAACAGTCATTCTCCCGCCTCCTCTTCTTCATCGGAAACAGGGAAGAGCAGAGCTCCGAGCCCAGCGGCGGCAATTGCGCAGATGATGACCGCAAATCCGCCCGATATCATTGTCAGCACGTACTTGAAGAGTATGCTGAGCGTCGCCGCGATAACGGTCACGAACAGCACGCTTTTCTTTTTTCGCGAGGGAGGTATGATTATCGCGAGGAACATTCCGTACAGAACTATCCCCATTGCCGAGGAGACCGCGTCGGGCAGAACCTCTCCCGCCGAAGCTCCGAGGAAGGTGCCGAGCACCCAGCCTGCCATCGCTATGAGTATCATGCCGTACATATACGCGGGAGTTATACTCCCCTGCTGGGTCGAGCAGACCGCGAATATCTCGTCTGTTATACCGTATGAGGCGAGCAGGCGGTGCGGCGTAGTAAAGCTCTTGTCGAGCTTTTGCGACAGTGAAAGCGCCATGAGCGAGTAGCGTATATTTATGACGAGCTGGACGAGTATCATCTCGAGGAGAGTGCCTCCTGCGGCGATGACTCCAACGCCCGCTATCTGTCCCGCGGAGGTGAGGTTAGACGCGGATATCGCGGACGACTGGAACACGCTCAGACCGCTCTGCACCGCCAATATGCCAAAGCCGAACGACACTGAGAGATAGCCCAGCGCGATAGGTATGCCGTCTCTCATACCGCGCAAAAAGTTTGATTTCAAAAGTAACTTTCCTTTCATTTACCAAGTAATATCAAGTATAACACAATTAACTGAAAAATGCAAGGATTCTTTTTCGGGGCTCTGCCCTTGACCCGCTGGGACTCTGTCCCAGACCCTTGCAGGGAACAGCGTCCCCTGTCCCCCCCGATTTCGCGGCATAGTATCCTCAAATCGGAAGCAATATTCGCGGGGGATACATTTACGTATAATATTTGCACTGACTTACTCTTTTCTATTGAATTCCCCTCCCCTATTTGCTATAATAGAGGAAACAACTTCAAAGGCGGTGAAGCCATGTCATCGGACATCGTCAGCTCCCACGCAGGCGACGAAAAAAACAGGGAGCGCACTATCATAAAAACGAGCATTATCGGCATTATCGCGAATGTGTTCCTCGCGGCATTCAAGGCTGTAGTGGGACTTCTCTCGCACTCTATCGCGATAATCCTCGACTCCGTAAATAATATGAGCGACGTAGCCTCGTCACTCGTCACGATAATAGGCACAAAGCTCGCGAAAAAACAGCCCGACCGCAAGCACCCGTGGGGACACGGACGCGCGGAATACCTCACCTCGATGATAATCGCGGTCATCATTCTCTACGCAGGCATCACCTCCCTCGTGGAGTCGATAAAGAAGATAATCACGCCTGAAACTCCCGACTACTCCGCAGCCGCTATAATAATAGTATCGGTAGCTATTGCGGTAAAGATAGCGCTCGGCACCTTCGTCAAGCGCACAGGAAAGCGCGTGAACTCCGATTCGCTCGTGAATTCGGGCACGGACGCCCTCATGGACTCGATAATCTCCGCCTCTACACTTGCCGCCGCGATAATATTCCTGATATGGCACATCAGCCTCGAAGCGTGGCTCGGTGCAGTGATATCGGTAATCATCATCAAATCGGGTATAGGAATGCTAACGGCGACTATCTCCCACCTGCTCGGACAGCGCGTCAGCGTGGACACCGCCCGCAAGGTCAGGGAGTGCATGATGTCGTTCCCGCAGGTTCGCGGAGTGTACGACCTCATATTCCACGACTACGGCCCCGACAAGTTCAACTGCTCGGGACATATCGAGGTCCCCGACACGCTGACAGCCCGCGAGATAGACCAGCTCCAGCGGCAGATAGCCATTGAGCTGTACGTCAGACACGGGATAATACTGACGGCGCTGAGCGTGTACACCTTCAACGACACCGACGACCGCGAAAAGGCTGTACGCGGGCAGATATACGATATCGCGATGTCGGTGGAGCACGTACTCGAGGCGCACGGCTTCTACCTCGATGAGGAGCAGAAGCGCATACAGTTCGATATCATCGTCAGCTTCGACGCTCCCGACAGGGACGCCGTATACAAGGAGGTCGTCAGCCGTGTGCGGGAGGCATATCCCGAGTATGAGCTGTACTGCACCCTCGATACCGATTTCAGCTTGAGCGAACAGGAGGAATAACACTATGTACGGATATATTTTGTGCGGAACAGCCGCTTTTTTCGCGGTGATGTCGCTCATCGCGCTGATTTTATACAAGGTCGACAAGGTCAAGGCTGAAAAGGGCAAGTGGCGCACCAAGGAGGCTACTCTGCTCGGATTCGGCTTCTTCGGCGGAGCTCTCGGAGCTCTCGCGGGAATGAAGCTCTTCCGCCACAAGACCAAGCACTGGTATTTCTGGGCGATAAACTACGCGGGACTTGTCTGGCAGCTCGGACTTCTGGGCTTTCTTGCGTTCAAGCTGATACAGAGCAAATAAAAATCAAGTTTTTTGTTGTCAGACGGCTTTTTCTATTGACAAAAAACTCAAAATATGTTAAAATGAATAAAATTGCAGCGAAGCTTCGGTTTCAGAGCAAGATTCTTTGACCACTCCCACCAAACGGGGTCATACGCCATACGGACAGCGGGTCAAATGCCGACTGCCGAATTTCCCATTCGGCTGGCAACTTCTGTTGCCTTATTGTTTTTATAAGTTCTCAGCTTGTGAAAGGTCAATAAGAGTAGTAAAAGGTATATCTTTGCTTATATAGACTCTGAAACCAGAATGAAGTTACTGCGCATTTTCTGCAATGTGATTCTTACACGTACAGGCTGAATAGTCTGTACGTTTTTTATTTTTGAGGTGTGTATTATGGAAAATAAACTCAAGCTTTACGGCTTCAACAACCTGACAAAGTCCCTGAGCTTCAACATCTACGACGTCTGTTACGCCAAGACTCCGAAGGCTCAGCTCGAATATATCGCCTACGTTGACGAGCAGTACAACTCCGAGCGTATCACCGATATCATGACCCACCTCACGGAGATGATAGGCGCTCAGGTGCTCAGCGTGTCGCGTCAGGACTACGACCCGCAGGGAGCCTCCGCGACCTTCCTCATCGCGGACGATACAATGATACCCGCGGGCGGAAACGAGATAGTGGCTCACCTCGACAAGAGCCACGTAACCGTCCACACATACCCCGAGTATCACCCCGATACCAGCATAGCGACATTCCGCGTGGACATCGACGTTGCTACCTGCGGCAAGATAACGCCTCTTACGGCGCTCGACTACCTCATAGGAAGCTTCGACTCCGATATCATCACGATGGACTACCGTGTACGCGGCTTCACGCGCAACCTCGACGGCGAGAAGCTCTTCATCGACCACGATATCACCTCGATACAGAATTACATCGACTCGTCCATACTCGACAAGTACGACGCCGTCGATATCAACGTATATCAGGCAAATATGTTCCATACGAAAATGCTCATAAAGGACATCATATTGCAGAATTACCTCTTCAACACCGACGTCCATGAGCTCCCTCCGAGAAGCAGGCTTGACATAACAAACGCTCTCAGGAAGGAAATGATTGAAATCTTCAGCGGAAGGAACGTGTACGGAAATGACTGAGCTCACACAGGTGAATGCTCCGATATATGAGGCTCTCCGCCGATTCAGGCGCATGAGGGTAGTCCCCTTCGACGTCCCAGGACACAAGCGCGGACGCGGCAACATGGAGCTCACCGAATTCCTCGGCGAGGACTGCATGAACGTCGACGTAAACTCGATGAAGCCGCTCGACAACCTCTGCCACCCCGTATCCGTCATCAAGGACGCGGAAATGCTCGCGGCACAGGCATTCGGCGCGGCAAACGCATTCTTCATGGTCGGCGGTACGACCTCCGCAGTGCAGAGCATGATAATGTACGCCTGCAAGGAGGGCGACAAGATAATCATGCCGCGCAACGTCCACAGGAGCGCGATAAATGCGCTCATTCTCACTGGAGCAGTCCCCGTCTACGTCAATCCCGACGTGAACAAACAGCTCGGAATCGCGCTCGGTATGTCCGTTGCGCAGGTCGAGCAGGCTATCCGCGAGAATCCAGACGCAAAGGCGATAATGGTCAACAATCCCACATATTACGGCATTTGCTCCGACCTTCGCCGCATAACTGAGCTTGCTCACGCGCACGGTATGCTCGTGCTCGTCGACGAGGCTCACGGCACGCACTTCTACTTCGGCGATAATTTCCCCGTGACGGCTATGGCGGCGGGAGCCGATATCGCGTCGGTAAGTATGCACAAGTCGGGCGGAAGCCTCACGCAGAGCTCCTTCCTGCTCATGGGAGAGCGCGTCAACGCCGACTATATGCGTCAGGTCATCAACCTCACACAGACCACGAGCGCTTCGTACCTTCTGCTGTCAAGCCTTGACATCTCCCGCAAGCGTCTCGCACTGAGCGGCAGGGAGATTTTCGCTAAGACCGTGGAAATGGCGGAGTATGCGCGCTCCGAGATAAACGACATAGGCGGCTATTACGCCTACTCGCGCGAGCTGATAAACGGCGACAGCATCTACGACTTCGACGTCTCGAAGCTGAGCGTGTTCACCCTCCCCGTAGGACTTGCGGGCATCGAGGTGTACGACCTGCTCCGCGACGAGTACGACATACAGATAGAATTCGGCGACATCGGAAATATCCTCGCGTATATCTCAGTCGGCGACAGAAAGCGCGACATTGAGCGTCTCATCAGCGCGCTGTCCGAGATAAAGCGCCGCTTCGGCAGAACGGGCGCGGATATGCTCAGCCACGAGTACATCGCTCCCGTAGTTACTGAGGCTCCGAGGAAGGCATTCTACGCGGATAAAGTGTCCGTGCCGCTCGATGAATCGGCGGGCAAGGTCTGCACGGAATTTGTAATGTGCTATCCTCCGGGCATACCGATACTCGCTCCCGGCGAGCTCATCACGCAGGAGATAATAGAGTACATCAAGTACGCAAAGGAAAAGGGCTGTCAGATGACAGGCACGGAGGACATCAACATCGAACGGCTCAACGTTTTAAAGTAAAGGAGTGTGTTTTATGGAGAAGAAAATGAAAAAGGTCGGCATACAGATGAGCCTGCTCATGAGCGTGACACTCAGCTTTTTCCTGTCACTCACGGGCAACCTCACCGCTAAGGACGGCTTCAAGCCCATGGCATTCATCGTCAGCTTCATCATCAGCACCATTATCAGCCTTATCATCGGACTCGTTATCCCAATGCGGAAAATAGAGGGCGGCATCACCAAGGCTATCGGTCTGAGAGAGCACAGCCTTCCCGCGAACATCGTCTCCGCACTTATCTCCGACCTCATCTATACACCTGTTATCACTCTCGCAATGGTAGCACTCGCGCGCAAAATGGCTATGAAGACAAGCGACGGACACGCGGAGCTCCCGCCGTTCATTATCATGTTCCTCGGCTCGCTCGTACTGTGCTTCATCGTTGCATTCATCATCATACTCATCGTGTCGCCCCTGTTCCTGAAGCTTCTCATGAAGCTCAACGGAATACAGGGACCTCCCGCGGGCGGACCTCCCGCAGGCAGACCCGAATAAGCATTGGAGGCAAGCTATGGAATTATGGTTCACCGAACGCCATACGCCGAACGTCAAGTTCTCGATAAAGGTAGACCACCAGCTCTACAGCGGGAACAGCGAGTTCCAGCGTATCGACGTCTTTGATTCTAAGGAGTTCGGGCGTTTTCTCACGCTCGACGGATATATGATGCTCACCGAAAAGGACGAGTTCATCTACCATGAGATGATAACCCACGTGCCCATGGCGGTACACCCGAATCCGAAAAACATCCTCGTCATCGGCGCGGGAGACGGCGGCGTAGTCCGCGAGCTCACGCGGTACAGCTCGGTCGAGAGCATAGACCTCGTCGAGATAGACGAGCTCGTTGTGGAGGTCAGCAGGAAGTTCCTGCCGACTACTGCGTGCCGCCTCGACGACGAGAGAGTGCACATATTCTACGAGGACGGCGTGAAGTTCATACGCCGATGCGAGAACAAATACGACGTCATAATCGTCGATTCCACCGACCCGTTCGGACCAGGTGAAGGTCTTTTCACCAAGGAGTTCTACGGCAGCTGCTTCAAGGCTCTGCGCGAGGACGGCATCATGGTCAACCAGCACGAGAGCCCGTTCTACGCCGAGGACGCCGCCGCTATGCAGCGCTCACACAAGCGCATAGTCGAGAGCTTCCCGATAAGCCGCGTATATCAGGCTCATATCCCGACCTATCCCTCGGGACACTGGCTGTTTGGCTTCGCATCAAAGAAGTATCACCCCGTCCGCGACTACGACCCGATAAAGTGGAGTATGCTCGGCATAAAGACCAAGTATTACAATACGAAGCTCCACTGCGGCGCGTTCGCGCTGCCCAACTACGTTGAGGAGATGCTCAGAGATGTTGAATAAGAACGTACAGACATTCATCGCCTGCGACGCCGAATACGAGGACGCCAAGATAGTCCTGTTCGGTGCGGGCTTCGACGGCACGACGAGCTTCCGCCCCGGAACAAGATTCGCTCCCTCAGTGATACGCAGCGAGAGCTTCGGCATCGAGACCTACAGCCCGTATCAGAACAAGGATATGCTCGACCACAGCTACTTCGACAGCGGCGACCTCGAGCTCCCGTTCGGCAGCGTGGAGCGCACTATCGACGACATCACACAGCGCTCCGATACGATTCTCACCGACGGCAAGCTGCCGTTCATGATAGGCGGTGAGCACCTCGTCACGCTCGGCTCGGTCAAGGCAGTCAAGAAGAAGTTTGACGACCTCTATATCGTCCACTTCGACGCCCACGCTGACCTCCGCGACGAGTACCTCGGTCAGCAGCTCTCACACGCGTGCGTACTGCGGCGCTGTCACGAGCTCGTAGGCGACGATCACATCTTCCAGTTCGGCATACGCAGCGGCGACCGCGACGAGTTCATCTTCGCCGACGGACACACGGAAATACACAAATTCAGCTTTGACGGACTTGAATCAGTCGTTGAGAAGCTGCAGGGCAAGAACGTGTATTTCACTCTCGACCTCGACGTCCTCGACCCGTCGATATTCCCCGGTACAGGCACTCCCGAGGCGGGCGGAGTCACATTTGACGAGCTCCGCAGGGCTGTGACGCTCGTGTGCAGCAGGCTCAATATCGTGGGCTGCGACGTAAACGAGCTCAGTCCCACATACGACCAGTCGGGAGTATCTACTGCTGTTGCCTGCAAGGTCATAAGAGAGATGCTGCTCGCACTGTCATAAGAGGAAAGCTCAATGTATGACGAAAACAACCTCAGCGACGCGCTTCGCAAGAAATACACCGACGAAAACGGCAGCTTCGACAGGGAAAGGCTGAATTCGGACCTACAGCAAGGCGAAAAATTCGTGTTCAGGATACACCTTTTTCTGTCCATGATTTTCATCATCGCGGGACTTGCTTTCTTTTTCATCGGCTGCTTTGAACTCTATAACTCATTCAAGGACAAAAAAGTATGTACGGTCTATACCGAGGGCGTGGTGTCGGACTTCAAGTCCACTCAAAGCGATATGAACGACGAAAATTCAACCCTCGTGTACGCGCCCGTATTCACCTACAACTACGAGGGGCAGGAGTACACCTACAGCGGCAACTCGTACTCCGATAAGGGCAACCTCTTCGTGGGCAAGAAAGTCACAGTGTACGTCGACCCAGACGACGTCGGACACGTCTATATCCCCGATTACAAGGTCAAAAAGAGAAACAACATACTGTTCATTATCATCGGACTTGCACTGTCTGGCGGCTTCATCGGCTACTGCTTCTACAAGAAGCGCGAGTTCACAAGAGACTTCAACAGGCTCACCAATAACAATGAAAATAATTAAAAAGGAGTAGATAAAAATGGGAAAATGTATGATTATCGGCTGCGGAGGAGTTGCCTCCGTTGCTATCCACAAGTGCTGCCAGAACAGCGACGTTTTTGAGGGCATAATGATTGCGAGCCGCACCAAGTCCAAGTGCGACGCGCTCAAGGAGAAGCTCCAGCCCACGACAAAGACCGTCATCGAGACTGCACAGGTCAACGCCGACAACGTAGACGAGCTCATCGCGCTGATAAACAGCTACAAGCCCGACGTCGTGCTCAATCTCGCGCTCCCCTATCAGGACCTCACGATAATGGACGCCTGCCTCGCAACAAAGACTCACTATGTCGATACAGCCAACTACGAGCCGCTCGACACGGCTAAGTTCGAGTACAAGTGGCAGTGGGCATACCGCGACAAGTTCAAGGAGGCAGGTATCACAGCCCTCCTCGGAAGCGGCTTCGACCCCGGCGTAACGGGCGTATTCTCGGCTTATGCGATGAAGCACCAGTTCGACGAGATAAACTACATCGACATCCTCGACTGCAACGGCGGCGACCACGGCTACCCTTTCGCTACCAACTTCAACCCCGAGATAAACATACGCGAGGTTTCCGCAAAGGGAAGCTACATCGAGGACGGCAAGTGGGTCGAGACCGAACCTATGGAGATAAAGCGCGTCTACAACTTCAAAGGCGTGGGCGAGAAGGATATGTACCTCCTCCACCACGAGGAGCTCGAGTCCCTCGCTATCAACATCAAGGGCATCAAGCGCATCCGCTTTTTCATGACATTCGGACAGAGCTACCTCACACACCTCAAGTGCCTCGAGGACGTAGGTATGACCTCTATCGAGCCTATAATGTACGAGGGCAAGGAGATAGTACCGCTCCAGTTCCTTAAGGCTGTCCTCCCCGACCCTGCATCGCTCGGTCCGAGAACTGTCGGCAAGACCAACATCGGCTGTATCTTCCGCGGCAAGAAGGACGGCAAGGACAAGAACTACTACCTCTACAATATCTGTGACCATCAGGAGTGCTACAAGGAAGTCGGCTCACAGGCTATATCCTACACGACAGGCGTTCCCGCGATGATAGGCGCTATGCTTATCATGACGGGCGTATGGAACGGCGCAGGTGTCTACAACATCGAGGAATTCGACCCCGACCCGTTCATGGACGCTCTCAACAAGTGGGGACTCCCGTGGGAAGAGGACTTCAACCCTGTCCTCGTTGACTGAGGAGGATAATAATGCTTATTGTTACGACAGATGCGATAAACGGAAAAACTCTTGAGCCGATTGAGCTCGTCGAAGGAGCTGTAACTCAGCTCATCAATCTCGGAAAGGGCTTCACGGCTATTAATTCATGGGGTACGGGCGGAGAGCTTGAAGCGTACTCCGAGCTCATAATGCAGGCTTGTCAGATAGCAAGGGGCAAGATAATACAGCAGGCTATCGCATTGCAGGCTGACGCTGTTGTCGGCTACCGCTGTGTCATTTCTGACAGCTCAAAGGGCGGCATAGTCAACGTTTACGCCTACGGAACTGCCGTCAAATTCGTATGACAGATATCAATAACGTTATCGGAAACGTGCCGACTCCCTGCTATATAGTGGACGAGTCGGCACTTATCCGCAATTTAGAGATACTAAAGGGCGTCCGCGAGCGCACGGGCGCGAAGATACTGCTTGCACAGAAGGCTTTTTCATGCTACCACGTCTATCCGCTCATTGCTCAGTACCTCGACGGCACGGCTTGCAGCGGACTGTTCGAGGCGCGCCTCGGCTATGAGGAAATGGGCATGGAGAACCACGTATTTTCCGCAGCATACCGCGACAGCGAGTTCGACGAGACTGTCTCCTACTGCGGGCACATCATCTTCAATTCGTTCTCGCAGCTCGACAAGTACCGCGACCGCGTGCTTGCTGCGGGCAAGAAGATAGGACTGCGCATAAATCCCGAATTTTCCACGCAGGAGGGCCACGAGATATACGACCCATGCTCCCCTGTTTCAAGGCTCGGCATCACGCGGAGGAACTTCCGCACGGACGACCTCGCGGGCGTGACGGGTCTGCATATGCACACCCTCTGCGAGCAGAACTCCGATGACCTCGAAGCAACGCTGAATGCCGCGATAGAGAAGTTCGGGGACGTACTCGAAAAAATGGAGTGGATAAATCTCGGCGGAGGTCACCACATAACCCGCGCCGACTACGATATACCTCGCCTCGAACGCTGTATCAAGCTGTTGCAGGACAGGTTCGGACTTGAGGTATTCCTCGAGCCTGGCGAGGCAATAGCGCTGAATGCAGGCTATCTCGTAACGGAGGTACTCGACCTCACCGAGAACGATATGCCGATAGCTATACTTGACACGTCCGCGGCGTGCCATATGCCCGACGTGCTCGAAATGCCGTACCGTCCGCCGCTCCGAAACAGCGGTGAACAGGGCGAGAAGCCGTACTCCTACAGGCTCGGCTCGCAGACCTGCCTCGCGGGCGACTCGATAGGCGTGTACTCGTTCGACGAGCCGCTTCATATCGGCGACAGGCTCGTATTCGAGGACATGGCTATCTACTCAATGGTCAAGAACAATACCTTCAACGGTATGCCGCTCCCGTCGATACTGCTGCTGAAGCGTGACGGAAGCACCGAAACTCTGCGCGAATTCGGCTACGAGGATTTCAAGGAGAGATTATAAAAGAGGTGAGATAATGAGCGTTTCTATCGTTCAGTACGAAAACAAAGACCTTCCGCAGATGATACACATCTGGAACGACGTCGTCGAGGAGGGCATCGCCTTCCCGCAGGAGCAGATACTCAACCCGCACTCGGGCAAGAGCTTCTTTGCCGCGCAGACCTACTGCGCCGTCGCGAAGAACAACTACGGCGACGTGATAGGGCTGTATATCCTCCACCCCAATAATGTCGGGCGGTGCGGACACATCTGCAACGCGAGCTATGCCGTCAGCAAGGACTGCCGCGGACATCACGTCGGCGAGAAGCTCGTCGAGGACAGCCTCAAACAGGCTAAGCATCAGGGCTTCCGCATATTGCAGTTCAACGCTGTGGTGGAGTCGAATGTCTACGCGCGTCACCTCTACGAGAAGCTCGGCTTCGTACAGCTCGGCACTATTCCCGAGGGATTCCGCATGAAGGACGGCACCTACGCGAATATCTGCCCCTACTATCATACTTTATGAAAGAAGTGAACAAAATGAATGAGCTATGCATGATAATAAAGGACGTAGTAGTCCCGAATTTTCTCAATATAAGGACGTCTCTGCGCACCTACGACAGGGACGCGATATGCTGCGGAGCACCGTGCTGGCGCTGGGCTTACCACGCGATACACTCCGCCGATAAGTGGTTCATCAACCCAAACGTGTATGAGGAGCCCTCCTTCCACGTCGAGGGAATGGATAACCCCGATAATCCGTGCTCTGTGGTGCTCACGGACGAGCAGCTGCTCGAATACCTCGACAGCGTCGAGAAGAAAACGCTCGACTACCTTGACACGCTCACGGACGATATGCTTTACGAAAAGCCTGAAAACTGCCGCTTCACGCGCATGGAGCTCGTGCTCAGGCAGTTCCGTCATATATCCTTCCACACGGGAATGCTCAACGGGCAGACTGCTCTCGCAACTGGTCAGTTCCCGATGTGGGTGTCCGAGACGTCGAAATACGTTGACGACGGCATATTCTTCGGAAGGTACCGAAAGGGAAAGGTCCAGCCATGAAAAGACTGTTATTCGCGGCAGCTCTGCTGTCGTGCCTGCTCACCGGCTGCTCAGCCGGGAATGCTGCTGAAACGAGCTCAGTAAGTGAGGATACAGCTCCGACGGTAAGCGAGCTGGTGGAGTACAAGACCGTAACGCCGCCCAAGGGAGGCTGGTCTACCCCCGAGATCATGGACGTGACCTACCTGTGCGACAAGCAGCTCACCTATCCGCTTTCGGTAAACGACCTTGGCAGCGATTTTTCCGTTTCCGGCTACAGCAGGCTGAGCGTGGGTCACCGCATAGTCCCCGGGAATCTCAACTACAAGAAGAAAAAGCTCGCAAACGTCTCCCTCGTCAAGCCGCACGATGAAATAATGATTTACAACCTTGTGCTGCTGCCGAGCACAGTGCAGGTCGAGGACGTTGTGCCCTTCGTCATAAACGGCGTGAAGATGAACGCGACCATGGACGAGTGCATCACAGCTCTCGGCGAGGAATACAGCTACAAAAGCGACCATTCTCTTATGTATGACGACAGGGAAACGAAGGAGTCGCTGTACAGCCTTTTCTTCGAGGACGGCAAGCTCGTCCACCTGAACATAGACTTCCGCTTCGATATCGACCTGCCTCTGTACAGGGACAATGACCGCCGATAGAAAAATCATATTTGACAAGTCAAGGGTTTTGATATATAATAGATTGTGGAATTTTTATCAAGGAGTAATGCTATGAGACCCGAGATCTACGAAAAATATGAGATAATTGACGCTCATGCACATATATTTCCCGAGAAAATAGCCGAAAACGCGACTGTCAACATCGGCAACTTCTACGGCATACCCATGAACGGCTGCGGTATGAGCAGCAAGCTCATCGAGAGCGGCAAGAAAATAGGCGTGTCGAAGTACCTCGTGTGCTCGACCGCGACCGCGCCTCATCAGATACGCCACATCAACAGCTTCATCGCGACGGAGTGCACCGTCCACCCCGAGTATTTCGGCTTCGGTACCACGCACGCCGATTCCGACGACCTCGAGGGCGATATCGCGCAGATAAAGGCTCTCGGGCTGCACGGAGTGAAGCTCCACCCCGATTTTCAGAAGTTCAACGCCGATTCGCCAGAGGCATTCAAGATATATGAGCTCATGGAGGGCGAGCTTCCGCTGATGATACACTGCGGCGACAACAGGTACGATTATTCCGCTCCCGCGCGCATAGCCAATATATGCAAAAACTTCCCCAAGCTGAAGGTGCAGGCAGCTCATATGGGCGGCTACAGGAGCTGGGACAAGGCAGTGGAGCTCCTGCCGCGCAAATACGAGAATCTCTGCATCGACATCAGCAGCTCGATGCCTTTCATGTCGCCTCAGAGGGCGGCGGAGATAATCCGTATGTACGGCGTGGAGAACACGCTGTTCGGCGTAGATTACCCGATGTGGACGCATTCCGAGGAGCTTGAGCGCTTCCTCGCGTGCGGCTTCTCCGAGGAGGAGAACAGGCTTATTCTCGGCGAGAATTTCAAGCGCTTCTACGGGATAGAATAAGTTGACAAAACAAGCGATGTATGGTATAATTAATACCGTACTTCATGCCGAAGTGGTGGAATGGCAGACACAGCAGACTCAAAATCTGCCGAGAGCGATCTCGTACGGGTTCAAGTCCCGTCTTCGGCACCAGCGGCGCGGTGTCCGCGCTGCCAGCTTCGCGTTCCACGTAATATGGAACGCAAGTTTTAATTCGCGGTTCTAACATTTATGTATCGGGCGAAGATAAAACTACAATTATGTATACAAATCGCAAGTCTGCCGTCGCGTACGGCAGTTTTTTTGTAGGGAACGCCGCCCTTGATGTTCCGCAAATATAAAACAAAAACCGCAGACCAGAAAGTCTGCGGTTTTTTTACTCATTTTCGATTTTTTCAAGCGTATCTTCAAGTATCTCTTTCCTGAGCGCGGTCAGCCAGTCCGAAAACTGCACGGTATCGAACGCGTAGGTCTTATTGAGCTCGAACTCGTTCTCCGACCACGTATCGAGCGGCGATTCATTGTGCTGTATCAGGGCTTCGAGCTTGTCCAGAGCCTTGAACAGCTTTGCCTCCCTGCTCTGCTGAGCGTTCATCTCGGCGTAGAGGTCAGCGAGCCTCGCCGACACCTCCTGCGGGAGCGAATCCACCCACTCATCGAGGAGCACGTCCTCGCGCGCTCTGTCAGAATCGGTCTTTGAAAACGTCGGTATATCGCCTGTAAAGCACTCACCGAGGTCATGGACGAGACACATTTCCGTTACCCTGTCCATATCCACATCGGGGAACTCGTCCCTCAGCAGCACAGCCATGAGCGACACCCGCCAGCTGTGCTCGGCAACGCTCTCGGTACGCCTCTGCGACGTCGTACAGTGGCGCGGCGTATCCTTCAATCTTTCGGCGATATGCAGAATATCAAGATACTCTCTCGGAGTCATTTTCACGCGCCCTTATCGGCTTTTTTGTAGGTTGCTACAACGTACATCCCGAGGCTCTCGTTGCGCCTGTCATAGATGACGTTGTCAATTACGGGAACAAGGTGGAAATAGCTCACCCTGTTGGTAACAAACACGCAGTATGCCCCGTCCGAAAGGTCGAGGTCCTTCAGCTGCGTATTATTGTTGTAGTCGCGCTCCTTGTATATGCCGTTGCGGGACATATACTCCTCGAACACGCTCTGGTCGTTGTAGGTCTCGAAGCCCGACCTCTCGGCGAGCTTTTTGAGCTCCTGCTTGACCGTCGAGTAATCCCTGCCGACGAGCTTGGTCATCGTCCTGACAACACAGCTCTGCTTGTCGTCGCTCGGGTCGTAAAGCTCAAAGGTGAGCTTGCATTCTCCTGACATATTATTCCCCTTCCATACAGAGCCTCCCATGGAGCTCCGCTGCATCATGCACCGCACCGTTGAAATGCGGCCATGCGTCGATATTATCATTCCTCATCCGCGGTATCAGATGGATATGGAAATGCGGCACTGACTGTCCTGCGCACTCCCCGCTCGCATTGAGCAGGTTCACGCCCTGATATCCGCAGCTCCCGACAAGGTGGAGCGACACCCGCCTTACTGTCGACATGAGACGTGAGAGCGTCTCGTCGTCGCAGTCGAGTAAGCTTGCGGCGTGCTTCTTAGGTATCACGAGGATATGCCCGTCGACGTCGTTTGCGACGTCCATAAAAGCGAGCGTATGCTCGTCCTCGAACACCTTCATACACGGCAAAGCTCCGCTGACGAGCTTGCAGAAAACACAATCGTCCATAGCAGCCTCCAAAACCATTGATAGACCACAAATAATTATAGATGAAAAATGTCCCAAAGTCAATAAAATCCAAAGATTTTAAACCTTTTCAGTAGCATAGCTGACCTTGAAAAATTTGTATTTAGTGAAACGCTACAAAAAAACAAAGCAAAAATTGGAAGAATACATATTAATTGAGCAATTATTGACTTGCACTGTTCACAGATACGTAATATAATGGCAATAGTATATGGGAATTTGGGCGGATATAAATAAAAAAAAGACTTGACCGCAATCTATTCATCAATATTTATATCAGGAAAGTGAGGAGTGATGACCATGAAACTAAATGGTATCAAACGATTCGTCAGCAGCGCAGTCGCAGGACTCGTTTGCCTATCGTCCGTCAGCATCGGCGGTCTGATGAGCGCGCACGCTGACAAGGTGCTCCAGACAAGCCCGAGCCACACGCAGGAAACAGGCACCTACGGCGGATATCACCACGAGATCTGGCAGGCAGATACGCCTAATTCATCCACAATGACACTTTATGACGGAGGCGGCGGATTCGGTACGTCATGGAAGTGCGGTCCTAACGGCTCAAGAGGTAACTTCCTCGCTCGCCGCGGACTGTTCTACGGACTCAATAACCCCAAGCACTGGCAGGACTACGGCGGATTCACCTGCAACTTCGATTGCAGCTGGTCGGCTGGCTCTTCGGGTAACTCCCGTATCTGTATCTATGGCTGGACTCAGAATCCTCTCGTTGAGTACTACATCATCGAGGACTGGAAGAACTGGCGTCCTACCTCAAACAACGCTAAGCAGGTAACAATCGACGGAAGTGTATACGATGTATTCACTAACCCGATGAATTCCTACACTATCGAAGGAAACAAGGCGTTCACGCAGTACATCAGCGTAAGACGCGATACAAGAACAAAGGGTACTATCAGCATCTCCAAGCACTTCGAGGCTTGGGAGTCCCTCGGCATGAAGATGGGCGGTCTCTACGAGGTTGCCTTCAACGTTGAAGGCTGGGAGAGTGACGGTCAGGCAGACGTCAAGACCTGCGTCATCAAGGAAGAGATCCCCAGTCCCGACCCTGATATCGTTGTTGAGCCCCCCAAGCCTGACGCAAACGGCAACTACCTGACCGAGAACTTCGAGTCGGGCAAGGGCGACTTCACCAGCAGAGGCGACGGCACATCCGTTTCCGTTGAT